>ENA-UOUZ01000252-UOUZ01000252.1-mixed-culture-metagenome-genome-assembly--contig:-NODE-252-length-35924-cov-108.452062_pt1 | contig 35924 bp, 17 predicted proteins | sample MGYA00238154_ERZ761575 | MGnify/ENA primary metagenome ERZ761575 (study PRJEB28896, sample SAMN07631632) | mixed culture metagenome | isolation source: Freshwater growth medium | place: USA...
CGTCTCATCCTGCGCTGCTGCCCTCGATGTGCACCTTGCAGACGCTCGCCGCCGGCCAGCCATGGCTGGGGAGCGCTCGCCACAGCACACCAACGTCCGACGCTGTGGATCTCCGAGGGAGGACCGGAGACCTCCTCCAGCCGGGCGTGCCGTCTTCCAAAGCCTTCGAGAATGGCCCTGCTCTCGGGCTTTCGGGCCAGGCCGGGGCCGCCCCTTTCGGCGCGCCCCACGCACAGCTCATGCAGCCTCTCTTCGTGCAGCGGTATGTGAGCTTGCACATTGAGCTCTCGTCCCTCGTCACCAACCACCTGCTCACGCACGAGTCCCTCGAGCCTGTCCAGCGTGTTGAGCTCTCCGAGCAGCTCAAGCGCTCACTGGCCGTCGTGCAGCACAGCAACCTCGGCCTCCTGCGCATGTGGCGCTAGGAAGCGCCTAGAGGTGGTTCGTGCACGGTGGTTCACACCCGAAAGGAAATCGAATTGGGCGACCTTTTAGCTTTTTGAGTGCTCGTGTGCTGTGGGAGCTATTGGGTGCTGTGGGAGCTATTGTGTGCTTCGGAGCCCCTCGTTTCCAGGTCGAATGGCCGATCTGTGTTGTATGACAGTGTTACAGCAAGGTGGAACCGTGTGTGCTGAGCCAGGCTGTGCTGGGACACAGCACGCCGGCCCCGCGAGGGGTACGAGTTTACCCGGCCCGACACGCGACAGGTGGACACGGGACCATGCTGCATCGCACGGGACGGACGCTCCCTCCTCCCACACGCTCCGTCTGCGCGGGTGCAGTCTCTCCTACCCGCTCCGGCCTCCGCATGCCGCTCCGAGTCCGACGAACAAGGTCGAAGCTTAGTCGAAGCGCGCGACGGTTGACGAGGCGACGCGATCGCAGATGATGGGAGTTCTTTTATCGACACTTATACACAGGTGCTGGAGGACCATATATCCTAGTACGCTCAGAATTCATAATTGACGAGATCACGAGAACTCTTTTGTTCCCTGCCTCGTGCCCGCAGTTGCCAGTCCAGAGTCTTCGACTCAGTCTTGGGCTCGTCTTCAGCCGGCAGGCGGCGGGGTCGGGTCGGCCAGGCATGTCTGCCAGGGTTCGGGTTTGGGCTGACTGGCCTATGAGCTACTTGTAGGCAGCTGGAGCCAGGTACGGAGGTCGGTCCGCGGGTCCGGGGGTCAGGGGTCAGGGTCGCGGCTCGCGGGTGGGTCGGATCTCATCATCGTGTTCATCACATATTCTTCATCATCGTGTTCATCATAAGGAGGAGAACTACGGCTATAGCGTTGGCTAGCCGGGTAGCGCAGGAGGGGGAACGGGCAGCGCCAGGTGTGGGCCATCGATACCGGTAGGATTCCTACCGGTAGAAGCATAGAAAAGCCCGTGTCGATGTCGTGCAGTCAAACATGCGCGCGAGGAGCGATGGCACGGCTTCCCAGGGACCCTCGAGCATCCCTGCATCGGCTCCAGCACGCTCCCGACGCGTGCTCGAATTCTTCTCGGGTATTGGCGGACTGCACTACGCGCTCGCTCTGAGCGGCGTGTCGTGTTTCGAGGTGCTGCGCGCCTTCGACCTTGACGATGCAGCCGTGCGCACTTACAGGCACAACCATCCGGGAACGCCGGTATCGACTGCCAACATCGGCTCGCTCAAATCTGCAGAGCTCGTCGCCCTCGCCGGCGACTGCTGGCTGCTCTCGCCACCGTGCCAGCCGTACACGCGGCAAGGGTTGCAGCTGGGTATTGCAGATGGCAGGTCTTCTGCACTTACGCACCTGGTTGATTTGCTTGAGCGCGCTGGTGGCGAGGGCGAAGGCGAGGGCAAAGGCGAGGGCGAAGGCGTGGCGGCAGCGGACGGGGCGCCCTTGCTGCCCGACTCACTGCTGCTTGAGAACGTCGTTGGCTTCGAGTCGAGCCCAATGCGCCAGCGGTTGCATGCAGTGCTCGTCGCGCGCGGATATCACGTGCGAGAGGTGTGGGCCTCGCCCGCACACTTTGGCGTGCCCAACCAGCGCACGCGCTACTTTTTGCTCGCTTCGCGCGTGGGCGAGCTGCAGGCTCCACCGCCGCCGCCCATCGCGGCGCTGCTGCTCGACCCTGCTACTCTGGAGAAGGCGTGTGCGATGGGCATACCGCTCGAGCCGCCGCACGGTGAGGTGGACGCCGAGACTCAGCAGGCATGCGCGCCGCTGGGTGACTACCTGCTTCCGGCGCCAGCGCCGGCCGATGCTGCGACGACGGCGGCGGCGGCGGCGGCGGCGGGCGACACGGCCTGCTGCGTGGATTGCTGCGCGGTGGCAGAGCACATTCTGGAGCGCTACGGCGCGGCCATGGACTTGGTGTGCCGCACCTCGCGCCGATCGACGTGCTTCACGAAGAACTATTCGCGCTACATAAAGGGGACAGGCTCCGTGGTGTGTGAGGCAGTGGACCCCGGTGTGGCGCTGCCCGACCATGAGGATAAGTGCCTTGAAGTGCTGCGCCCACTCAAGCCGCGCTTCTTCGCGCCGCGCGAAGTGGCCAATCTGCACGGGTTCCCTGCCGAATTTGCCTTCCCGAAAGAGGTCAGCCGCAAGAAGCAGTACGAGCTGCTCGGCAACTCGCTCTCCGTGCAGGTAGTCGCCGAGCTACTACGCTACCTGCTCGGGGGAGGAGCTCGGTTGGCTTAGACGAAACCCTGACACCACCCTTTCAGAATTCTTTGTGAATACTCGGGTCCTGGCATCCATACTCCATACAGTGTCGCAAGCATCTACTTGTTGTTTTGCGGGTATGTTAGCCACTCGCGCAACACAGGTACTGTATCTTGAAAACTATAAGAAAACTACACCGTCCCGCCGCGCCGCCTCCAATTCGCAAATCGCAATTGGCCGGCCTCATCGCTCATGCCGTCATCCCCGCATCCGCCAGCGGATCCGGAGGCCTGAGCCATCCGGTGTACCCTGCCTACCGCTGACCCCCCCCCCCCCCCCCCCCCCCCCCCCGCGCCCATGAGAAGACCGAAGAAAGCGAAAGTAAGGCTTGCGTGGCATGTGGTTCCTCACCACTACTCCATCAATCATCCTCGTCTTCCCTTGCATAGTCCCTTGACGCTTGGGCTCTTGTGAGACCCAGACAGAAAATGCCTTCATTCAGAGGTCATTCAGCTGCCTCCGGTTTTCACGCAAGTCAGTCGACAGTAGGATCGAAAGCCTAGCCGACAAGACTTCTGACTGCGGTTTCCGCTTCTTGTAGCACACGCCTCGCACCCGCCTCGCCCACCGCAAGGAATGCTTGCTCGGTGAACGCAATCGGTCGGAACTCATGAGGCCAGTGGGTGCTACCAATCCCTGCAGCAAATGCTAGCCGCCGCTCATGCAGCACCTTGCGCGATGCCCAGCGTGCTGGAGTCATGCAAACATAGACAACTGCACGCAGCAAATCGGCTTTTACATTGTCCTTTTGGCTGGACTCCGCAGAATCCGCTGAAAGTATTGCCGGCGTATTGCAGTGAATGGTCCGCGAGTCCCAAAGCACCAAGTCGCCAGCCTCACATGCGACAAGCACTGCGCCTTGCAGTGCCGGATTGACTGCGGGCTCAGGAACGGTGACGTAATCATTGTCGTTTGTGGCCGCATAGCTCATGAGCTCATCGTGTCCATGGTGCGACCCTGGTACCACGCACAACCCTCCCGTGCGTTCATCCGAGCACGTCAGGGAGACGAAGCCCTGCACTGCACACAAGCCGCGCTTTGTTCGACCTTGATCGACGTGCCACCACCCGCCGCGCGTTCTCGTCGAGCACTGTCGCGGTGCGAGCGAGTCGTAGGGCCTGAAGATGTTTCCGCCGTCAAACGATACGATGAGCTCGCTCGTCTTCCAGATGGTTTCAAACGCTCGCCTCACACGTGGGAGCGTTCGCACGTACCAGGCGAGCCTCGAATGACCAAATCCGCGTCCACTCACAATCCCGTTGGTTGGATCTCCAATGGCATGGAAGCTTGAGTCGGTCCAGGTACCCGGTTCGTGACACTTCCAGCCCGCCGCCTCGACCAGCCACTCCCAAAGCAGGCCTGTAGCCTTCTGGACCTGCGAACTGTCTGCTGCCGCCTGCACTACAACGAAACCATGCACGTTCAAGTAGGCGGCCAGCTCGGGGTCATCGGGGGCATAGCGTGGTGGACGCATCATCGTCAGGCTGGAGCTTGAAACCTTTTCGGCATTTGCCTTCCACTTACCGACTAGGAGCTCACGCTTCGCAACTCGAGATAGGAGGTCGGCTTCCTCGCGGTCGTGTCGCCAGTTCTCAAGCAGGGCCGGCAGGTAATTTGCTGCGAACATGAAGAGCAGTGTGCACGCTGCTGCCCTGCACGACGACAGATAGCATACAAATGCTGCAACGATGCAGGACTGCGTCAAACTGAAATGCGTCATCGCGCTCGTCGTAAGTCGCTTGAACGGTTCCTTCGGCGGGATTTGCATTTCTCGAGCAGAAAATGTGCTCGCAATTCCAACAGGTCACCCTTCGGTCCTCTGTGAGACCAAAATCTGGTGGTGACGGATTCCAGATAAGGAATATCTCCCCCTCGGGTAAAATCGGTCGAGATGATTGTCTCGACATGTCTCGTGTCTCGAGGGAAATGTACGCGGTATACATGTAGCTATAGGCTGGCGACTCACGAGACGTTCTCACACGTGGAGCGGACCGAGTCCGAGAAGCCGCGGGGGAGGCCGGAGGCCCGGGAAACGAGGTCGCAGGTCGCACGGCCACGGGACGTCCACGTGCGAACCATGATAAGAGCCAAAGAGGATTTACACTAAGCAGAAAGACGTTGCAGACACAGAGTGGGCTGGTGCCATACATCATCGGCACCCTCCGAGTCTCTCGGCCGCACCTCTATTGCGCATGACCAGCTCTGATCTCGTGCCACCGCCTTCTGTGCTTCTTCGTACATAGCATCAAGCTTTCCCCCGCCACGACCTTCGTGCGCTCCACGTGGCCGCACGCGCTCGGTCGCTGTGCCCCACCCATTCCATCCCATCGTTTGTGTGCGAGCATGCGCAACATGTCTTCCGCACAGCGTGTCTTGCGAGCGTTCCGCGCATCAGAACAGATTGCCGAGGAAGTCGCGTTCCCAGCTGCCGGGCTTGCCGCCACTGCCGGCTGGGCGACCACCGCCGATGGCGCCCGCATTGTGGCCACCCGCCGCCGAAGCACTCCAGCCATCGACGCCGCCAACATTGGCACCCTGGAGGCCATGAGGGCTTCCGGCGCCGTGGTGAGCACTGTCGGCGCCGTGGTGAGCACTGACGGCCCCGTGCGAGTTAGAGTTCCGAAGACGCGCGGCGCCGTTGAAGGCCTCAGCGGTGGGGCGTAACTCCGAGAGCTCGGCAGGGACGCTAAACTCGGACGCATGGTTGCAGCCGTGGCCCAGGAGACCAAAGGCGCTTCCGCCGAAGCCCATCGTCCGCTCGCCGAAGCCGCCGCTCTCCGATGGACCGATCACACCGTCGTGTGGGCCGTAGCTGCCATCGTAGCCCTGCGGGTCGTAGCCCTCGTAGTAACCGTCGTAGTCCTCGTAGTAGCCCTCGTCGTAGTAGCCCTCGTAGTAGCCGCCGCCGTCGAAACCATGGGCATGAGTACCGGCATGAGTACCGTCCTGCAAGTGCAGCGGCAGCATGCCTGCGCCGGCTCCAAAGTCGGAGGCTCCGTGGCCGTGGCCCGCAGAGGGCGACGGCAGCATGCATGCGCCGGCTCCAAAGTCGGAGGCTCCGTGGCCGTGGCCCGCCGGGGGCGACGGCTGCTGGCGCAACGAGGCCAGGGGGGGCGCGAGGGACGATGACGTCGGGCCGCCTACTCCACGCCCGCCGCCAACGCCTCCGAAACCGAAGCCAAAGCCGATGCCGTTGCCGCCGAGGGCGCTGTTGCCGCCGAGGGCGCCGTTGCTGCCGAGGGCGCCGTTGCCGCCGAGGGCGCCGTTGCCGAGCGACTGCGCCGGCATGACCGGCGACGGTAGCTGCAGGGGGAGCGACGAGGGCATGGGAAGGGCCGACGGAGCTGGAATGCCATGCATGGCGCCTATCCGATCGAGGGGGCTCGGAAGCCGCGAGGACATCTGCAGCGGCGCATCAGCGGCGTCGAGGTCGGCCGCGACGAGGCGCTCGAGCTGCGAGGTGATGTCATCGTGCAGTCCGTGCAGTCGGTGCAGCTCGACGCCGTGCTCTCCTAAATGGCCGCCGCTCGTTCGTATGCGCAGTCGCTCAGCCTCCACCTCGGCTACCCGAACGGTGGGAGACCTCTCCGTGCCAAATCCCGTGCCGCCGAGGCTGTCGCCGAGCCCGCCGAGCCCATCACCGAAGCTGTCGGAGAGCAGCCCGTTGAGATTGCCCCCGAGATTGTGCAATCCGTCCCCGAGGTCGTCGAGGCCCTCGCCCATTCCCTCGAGCCCGTTGCGCACGCTTTCACTGCCGGAGCCAGCGCCGCCTGAGAGGAGCCCAGGGCCGAAGCAGCCTCCGAAGCAATCTCGCTCTAAATCTCGCTCGAATTCGTCTCGCGAGCCTCGTCGTCTCTCGAGACCGCCGCCACCCGCCGCCACCTCCCCTCCGGAGATGGCGGCGATGTATCTCCCCTCCGGAGTTACATGGCCTGCCGCCACCTCCCCTCCGGAGATGACGGGGAGCGCCGCCCCGCCGCTCCCCAGGCCGAGCGCCGCCAGCACGTCGCTTTCGACCACGGGAAGTATGCTACCGCGGTTCGCTCGACCGCGTCGCTTGCTCTTGTCGTCGCCGGCCGCGCCGCCCGCCGCGCTAGGGTCGCGTGCGAATAAAGACGCGGGCGCCGACGCGCTAGAGACCGCCGCCAGCCCGCGGCACGCTGCCGCCACCATCAGCAGGTCCGCAGGCGAGGGCGCACCCGCCATCACGCCCCCCTTGTGGGGCGCTGGGGCGTGGGTCTCCACCTGCCGGTTCGCCTCCGCGATCCCGCGAAGGATCGGCGGCAGCCCGTTGAACGTGGCGGGCAGGGTAGCTTGCTCCTTAAGGATCGCCGCGTCGCGCGCCTCCTTGGCTTCCTTGGCTTGCCTCAACTTTTCCTTGATCGCCTCCTCGCGCGCCTTCGCATCGGCCTCGCGACGAATCTTGGCACGCGCCGCCGCCGTCGCCTCCTCGAGCCGGCGCGCCTTCTCAGCCGCCTCGCGCACCGCCAGCCGCTCGGCCGCTGCCTTGCGCCGCACCTCGCGCTCCTCCTCCTCCTTTGCGCGTTCGGCCGCCTGCTTCGCCTCGAGCTCGGCGTTTCGGCGCGCCTGCTCAGCATCGCGCGCCTCCTTGGCGGCACGCGCCTTGTCATCCGCCTCCCTCTTCGCCTTCTCGGCCACCTTGCGGCTCGCCTCTTCCTCAGCTTCGCGCTTCGCACGCAACTCGGCCGCTTCCTTGGCCGCCGCCTGCGCCGCCTCTCGTGCAATCTGTGCCTCGGCATCGGCGCGCGCCTTCTCCTCCGCCTCGATCTTTCGCAGGCGCTCACGCTCCACCTTCTTCTTCTCGACAGCCTCGGCTTTGCGCATGCGCAGCTCCTCCGCTTTGGCCGCCTGCGCCTCTGCCTTGCGCCGCGCGCGCTCGTCCATCTCGAGCCGATCTCGCTCCGCCTCGCGCGCCGAGAGGTGCTCGAGCTTGTCGGAGGCCGAGCTCACGAGCGAGGGCAGCTGGCTCGCATGGGCTTCAAGGCCGCGCGCCTGCTCGATCAGAACCTTGGCTCGCTCCAGGTAGGCCTTCACGTCCGGCCGAGGGTTGGGGTTCGTCAAGGCGCTGGGCGTGGCCGCCGTGCCGGGCACACCCAGTGCGCCCCCCACGCCGCTCCCCTCCGGATCGGCGCGCTTGCCATTCTCTTCGTCGCCAGCTGGTCTCTCGTTCTCAGCACCCATCGACGTCTGTCGTTCCATCTGCCGTAGGAGCCGCAGGGCGATGCACGCAGAGCGGTCATCAGAGGGCAAGCGCAGAGTGGGAGACAGAGGCACAGCGGGCCGTCATGGGCACCAGTCGTCAGAGGGCAGGGGGAAGGGGAAGACGGAGGCAGAGCGGAGGCAGAGCGCGCCGTCATGGGCACGCTGAGGGCGCCGTCATGGACACGCCGAGGGCGCCGTCATGGGCACGCTGAGGGCGCCGGCATCGGCACGCTGAGGGCGCCGTCATGGGCACGCGGAGGGCGACGCACCACGACTACCGCCTGCTCGGCCAGCTTGAGGGCCTCGACGAGCGCCTTGGCCACTGCGCTGGCCTCCTCCTGCAGCTTCGCCTGTTTGGCGACGCGCTTGCGCTGCTGGTGCAGCTTCGCCTCACGCTGACCCTCGGTCTCGTTCCATCGCTGGTACGCCTCACCCAGACGGGACGAGAGCGAGCGCCGCTCTCGCGCCCTCAGCTGCGACAGGTCCGTTGTCTCTCGCCGGCCGCGGTGCCCCGCCAAGGGGGCGTCCAAGGCATCGGCGCCAAGGCCACGAATACGCTCGCGCTCGTGGACGCCGCCGTCATTCGTGAGGGCGCCCGGGCCGTCGTTGTCGACGTCCAGCTGGAAGAGGAGCAGCATGCAGCCCACCACCATCAGCCCGAGCGCCAACGGCACGAATCCCAGGTCCAATGGGTTCTCGTTGGTAACCGCCGGCGGGCCCAGCCCAGGCTGGTCGCACGCGGCGGGAGCCGCTCCGCTCCAGCCGAGCCATCCCAAGGCCGAAGTCGACATCCAACCCAGGGAGGATCTGGACGCGGGTGAGGCATCCCGGAGTACGCAGGTGAGCGCCTCCGGGCCCGCCTGCTCGGCGAACGCGAGCGCCGCCGCCAGCCCCTGCCGCGCGCCGTGGGCCAGCAGGGAACGCACGACGTGTTCCTTTTGTGCGTACGTGGCCAGCATCAGGGCCGTCGCCCCGTCGTTGTTCTCGGCATCAACGTCGGCACTGGCCGTCACCAGGTGGTGCACCACCCCCACGTGCCCTGCGAACGCATCGTGCGCAGCGCAGAGGGTCAGTCCGCATGGGGCCTGGGCCGCCTCGGCAGCTCCAACTCGCCATGGCGGAGTGCATGCAGTCTAAGGCGGAGTGCATGCAGTCTGAGGCGGAGTGCATGCAGTCCTCGGCAGCTCCAACTCCGGAGTGCATGCAGGCCCAGGCAAGGGAGGGCTGCGTCGGTCGCGCGCGAGGCAGGCGAGCGCGGCGCAAGGGGAATGAGGACGAGCGGGCGCGGGCGCACCCATCGCCGAGGCCATCAGCAGCGCCGTGAAGCCCTCCTGTGAATCGCGCGCGTCGATCTGAGCACCTGCGGCGATGAGCTCTAACGCGCAAGCCTCGTCCCCTTGCGAGCTTGCTCGCATCAGAGCTGTCATGCCTTCGATCTCGCCCTCGACGGGGCCATACTCGGCGCAGCTCGCGGAGCGCCCGCTGCCCGCGGCGCTTGCGGGCTCGTGGCCTCCGTCAGTCGGCGACGCGCGCGCGCCCGTCGTGCTCGCGTTCTGCTGCGCATCTCCCCAGCTGCGCAGCATATGCGCGAGCATAACGTACGAGAGCGCCGCGAGCGCGAGCAGCGCGGTCGCCAGAATGGCGTCCGCCCAGACGAAGCCCTGCGCCTCGACCCACTCGCGCGGCATGAAGCGCATGCAGCCGTCCGTCCACCCGTTCAACATGAACTCCCTGCAAGCACCAGCGCGCACATAGGGCATGCATGCTGTAAGCGGCGGCTGGCGGGGCGGAAGAGGCAGCGGCCGCGCGCAAGCGCGGACGCGTTTGGTGTGCGCGCGCGGGCGATGCTCCCTTGGCCACCAACACGACACGATCAGGCTCATGCCACCAGGAGCTCTGGCTGCGATACCACACGGGCCGATGCGGGGGCCAGTGCTCGGGATGGCACGCACAGCCGCTCCATACGCCGAGCCACGGAACTGAGCAGCCTCTCCTCCAGCAGTTCGAGGTCCGGCATACTCCGCGCAGCGCTTGTACGCGTCGAAGACGCCGCGTCCAGGCCTCGCGGTCCCACGTCGTGGACCCACCTGGGCTCTCCCAGTCGCGGTTCCGATGAAAGTAGTCGAGTTCATCATCAACTCTCATTTGAATCCCACCGATTGAACGTGCTCAGACCGCAAGGCCTCCTACCCTGCAGAGGAAAAACAACGGCGATTCAATTTGTCGATTTAATTACGGTTAGGACGGATTGCATGGACATGTAGCGTCGTTGGCATGGCGTCGCGACTGCCGGGCCCGACGGCAACATTATTCTTGTTGCACCAGCAACAAGGTAGCATTTGTCGCGCCACGAGCGCGTTGCTTCAATCGCGGCATGGCGTCACCAGGATGCTCGCGAATATCAATCTTATCGATCGAGCCTGGCGCTACTTTGCAGTATTTCCTTGTCCCGACCATTGGCGGGAGACGCTCGGAGAGTCAGACAATCAATATCGCAGGCCCGTCGCGTGCCTCCACTTCAAAGACCAGGTGATAGAGACATTCGTTGGCGCCGTCGCATCCATGGATGGAATCAGATTCGGCGCCGTACGCGTGCTGTTGAATGCGTCTTGGCAAGGGGCACACATGACGCACAACCTGGCGATTGCGCCATGGCACGGAGAACGTGGACGTGGGTATGCACTTGTCGGCGGGCAGCACAATTTGGACGCCGTGCGTCCTGGAGAAAAGCCCAACAACGGCGTGTGGCTGGCCTCGTGGCTGCCGCACGAGCGGAAAGCGACGGGTGCTTCGCAAGTAGTAGGCGATGCACACTGGCTCTTCAACGGGTCACACCCCGGCTGCGTGGAGCGGAGGTGGCGAGCGGAGGGGCGCTATCTGTACCCCGGCTCCGAGAACACGAGCAGAGCGTGCGAATTCGACGGAAGGCTCTCGCTCGTCTTCTTCCGGCACGAATGGCTCTTGTTTGCGCGAGCTAACCCGATGGCGCGTGGACGTCGCCACGTTCAGGTGACGAGGTCGCCGGATGCACAGCATTCGTGGAGTCCGTTCCGGCAAGTGCGCTTCCACGGGATGCATAACACCGACCACGATATCTACTTCTTTCTGGTGCAGGTGAATCCAGTTTATGAGGAGAGCTTCATTGCCGTCTTCCCTCTCTTTCATCGCGCTGGCGGCGAGGCTGACGGCTGCACGGGCATTGCGCTCTCACTCGATGGCGTCGAGTGGTCCACTCCGACACCCCTCAGCTTGTGCTCGGTGGACGGCGTCGAACTCGTCGACCGCAGGCGGGGGCGCTCGCTCTGCTGGCCAGCAGGCTTGACGCCGTCAGCAGACGCCAATCATCTCTTGCTGTACGTGCACGAGTCGGTACCCATGGAGGACAAGTACCCGAGAGGAGCGTCCCTGCCATGGGGACAGCACGCCCGGCAGCCGGCGCCGAGGCTCGTGGTCCATCGCATCCCTAATGGGCTCCTGCGAGACTGGACGCGGGTGGCCTTGGCGTCGCTAACCAGAGGCCGAGCTCGCACTCGAGCCCGAGGCACGTCATTCCCGGATGCCAGCCGGATGCAGCGTGCTGTGGGGCGGCTTTAGCTAATAGTCAGTAGTGGGCACGGTCTGGGCCGCACGCGCGGACGAATACGTGGCAGGTATACGTGGCGTGGAGGGGAGCTCAGGGTACCGACGTGGTATCGAGCTCCGACGCCGTCCGACGGGGCCCGGCCGCGCGCGGGCGCATGGCGCGGGCGCATGCGCGCGCGCGTGGGCGCCGCACGTCAGGGACTCAGGGTCTGACTCGATCGTACCTTCGCTTTTGTTGCGCCTTGTTTGGCGATGAAGTTTCACGTTGGGAAACTGTCGCTCTAAGGACCAAGCTACACAACCTACAGAGTCCTATACAACGTCGCGCATATGACGATCGACGAGTCACCGGACGGGCTCGAGAGAGACACATCTCACATGGGCGTTCGATCTATCGGTCAGTATGGCGAGCGCGTGCCCGAACAGAAGACACTGCCGATGGCCGACATGACCGCTGGGCTGTGCGCTCGATCCTCGTCGTTGATCTCGTCGATGATCTCGAAGGCGAGGTCGCCGAGCTCCTCCTCGCGCTCATGGCACCAGTTGAGCAGGGTGACGAACGCCGAGCAACGCGTGTCGATATCGAGCAGGCCCTTGTGCGAGCCGTCACGAATGAGTCGCGCCTGCGCGAAGCGCGCCGCATCGACGACGACGGCCGCGCCGTTGCCTGCCGCCTTGGTGTTCTCCTTGAGCGCATGGAAGATGGCGTCGAGCATCGGATTGGTCACGCGCAGATGGAGGCGCTGGATGTCCTCCCACAGCTCGGTCACCAGCTCGGGCTCGTCACGCAGCCGATCGCAGAGTACCTCGCCGAGCGTGCGCTGGCGCTGCGCTGCCTTCTGGCCGGGCCGCTGCCGGTTCTGCTGCTGCGCCGGCGAGCCGCCGTCGCCGTCCTCTTGCATGAGGAGTTCGTATGCTGCCTGCACTTCGAGGAAGGGCACAACTGTGGGCTTGGCCGCCGCCGATTTGTGATCGGCGTCCAGGATGGCGGAGCCCGCGGAGAACGAAGTCACCTTCATCTGCAGCGCGGCCACATCCGCAGCCGCGGCCGCCTCGCGTGCCTGCTGCGCGAGCATGTCTGGATGCGTCATCTTTGCGAGTTTGAAGTATGCCTTTCGAATCTGTGGGACGGAGGCGCCCGGTTCGAGGCCGAGCAGCACGAAGGCATTGTTTCGTCGGGTGCGCACCTCGGCCTGGCAGAGCGTGCGCGCGCCTCCTCCCAGCCGCACGTGCGCGGCCGAATGCGCCTTTGACGGCGAGATTATTCGGCGCAGCAGCATATGTTCGCCGCGACGACGCAGCCACGGAAGTGTGGAATAGAAGTTTTGAACAGACAATGGTTACGAAATGTAATTACACAGGAAGCACGCTGGATTCGGTGTTGAGAGGAGGGGCGTGCATGGACCTGGGTTCTCGCGTGTGCCGTGCGCGAAGAAAGGTCTCGCAGAGCGAGAGCACTTGATTGCGCGTATGTGGTGCCCGGCGCTGCTCCTCCTTGCAGCCGCGCCGATGGCGGTGACTCTGCGAGTGGGCGGCGTCGGCCCGGCTCCTGCTCCGCTGTTGCAACCGCGTCGTGCGCTGCGCTGTGCGGCACCCGCGTGCTCAGCCGCTGACGGGAGTAGCGATTCGGCCGTGCTTCTCGCTTCATTGAAGCGCGTCTCTGCCTGCCGTGGCGACATCGTCGTGATCAAGTTCGGAGGCCACGCGATGACCAACAACCAAGCGTCCTTCGCAGCGGACATGGTGCTCCTGCAGTCGCTCGGCCTGCTTCCGGTCGTTGTGCACGGTGGCGGCCCGCAGATCAATAAGATGCTCGATAAACTCGAGATTCAGTCCACCTTTGTGAACGGGCTGCGCGTGACGACCCCCGCGGTGATGGAGGTCGTCGAGATGGTGCTTTGCGGACAGCTCAACAAGCAGATCGCCAGCGCGATCAACGCGGCCGGCGGCCGTGCGGTCGGCATCTCCGGCAAGGACGACGCGATGGTGACGGGCTCGATCAAAAATCCCGAGCTCGGCCTGGTCGGCGAGGCGGAGCACGTCAAGACATCGCTGCTGCACATGCTGCTCGAGGAGGGCATCATCCCGGTGATCGCGCCCGTTGCGACCGGCGAGGGCGGCACCTCTCTCAACCTCAACGCCGACACGATGGCAGGCGAGATCGCCGGCGCACTGCGCGCGAAGCAGCTGCTGCTCCTGACCGACGTGGCGGGTGTGCTCGATGGCAATAAGCAGCTCATTCCAACGCTGACGACGGCCGCCGCGCAGCAGCTCTGTGTCGACGGCACCGCCACCGGTGGCATGATCCCGAAGATCGAAAACGCCATCAGCGCGGTCCGAGCGGGCACCAGCACTGCTGTCATCATGGATGGGCGGGTCGAGCACTGCTCAGTCCTCCACCTGTTCGGCGGGGGCGGCGTCGGCACGGCCGTCTCCGACTAGTGAGCTCTCCCATGCGCACAGTACAGTAAATCATAGACACTCGGCTCTGTGCTGCGGCTCCGCTCGCGACGCTGGAGATACAACAACGGCTGACACAGCCGCGTGCGTGCGACCAGCCGTGACAGTGGGTCACCTAGTCTGGATGTGGGTTTCAGGGTACTCTACTGTGCGCTGATGAGAAGAGGAGAGTGTGCGACGGAGGGAGTGAGTGCAATTTCGTCGATTCTTTTCGTCGTGGAACGTCCCGAGCCGGAACGCGCCGGCCCGCCCGGGAATACCGTACGAGACTGCGGACTCGCATCGGCGGACTCGCCGCGCGCGCGTGCGATACAGGCGCGCGACCCCGCGAGCGCATCGCGGCATCACTACACGCGTGCGCCACACCGGCCGGGCGGCAACGCATGTACGTCGCACACACACCACACACCACGGACCGGCGCTACACGCCAGCGCCTGCCTCAGTCCCGCGCGTCGCGCAAATGGCGTCCGCCCTCATCATCGAGCAGTGCGATCTCGATCGGCGCGCCGTCGGCGGTCGTCACGCCGAGAGAGAACGGTCCACACATCCCCTCCCCAAATGTGGCGGGCATCAGAATGTACGGCGCGCCATTGGGCAGCGGCTCGAGATAGAGCGTGCACTTGAGCTCGTGCATCGGGCAGAAGTTAGCCTGGTGGATCATTGCGGCGAGCGCGGCCTGCGGCGAGCGCACCGGAGCGTGTTGATGCTCTCCACGCAGCACGTACAGACCCATCAGAGAGGCGAGCGTGTCCGTCTTGAGCATCCGCTCCCATTTCTTGGGAGGGCGTTCGAGAGTGATGTCCACCGTGGTGGGCGCCGCGAGCATCAGGCTGTACTGCGGGTTGCGCGACCACGCCCCCCCTTCGATGTGCGAGCCGCCGGCGGACGACTTGCCCCACTTGCCACCGAGCACCCGCGATGTGTGGGGCTCGATCTCGCTGAGCGAGAGCACCGCATCGGAGAAGACGGAGACCGTATACTCACACTGCTCGCCCGGTTTCGCGGTGTGCACCGCGAGCAAGTAGGGGACCCCCGGGTCGAGCTTGAGCAGCGCGCCTCCCACGGACTCCTCGGCCACGCACGAGCTGACGAGCTCGGTGGGCGTGGGCGCGTGCCGACGCACCGGCCGCGAGTCGAAGGTATCACGCACCGGGATTCCGAAGGCGACATTGTACGAGCCGATGGGGTTCAGGTCGAGGGTCGAGCCATCGGCCAACGGTTGCGGGCCGGCGGCAGGCAGCAGGCCTTGCTGATCCATCAGAGATCCGGAGAAGCTGGCCGAGGCCGATTGAGGCCGGCCGTTCACGTTCACGTTCACGGGCGGCTGCCTCTCGGAGATGTGCATCTCGGAGATGGAGGCGAGCTCTGCTCTCGTCGACGACGCGCCCTGCGAGCCACAACCGCCTCCGCCGCCTTGCTGGCCGCGCAGGGTGCGGTTGGAGTCTATCTCACCCTTGGAGACGGGACCGTCGTGGTTTCGGTCGAGGCCACCGAACTCCACTAGCTGCTCGGGTCCGCCGACCGTCATCAGCTGCCCCGGCAGATTGCGCTTGGCGCCGCCGCTGCCTTGCGGCTGGCCGCGCCGGCCGCCTTGCTGCGATGACGTGGCGGGCCGGCTGCGAGGAGGCGAGCTGCCAGGGCGCGTGGGCGCGGGCGCGGTGCCCGGCCGGCTGGGCGGCGGCGAGGCCGTCGACGAGGCTGATGCGGACGAGGCGCCACTGCCCCTTTTGCCGAACTTGCCTCTCTCGAACTCGCCCTTGAAGAGGGAGAAGCCCACCAAAGGCGGTGCAATCTTTGTCATCTGATGCTTGCTGCGCTTGGTGCCAGCGGCGTTCTCGTCGTTCGCGCCGACGGGCGGGCCGGCGAGCGCCGTGGCGGGCGCATGCGCTTCGACGACGACGCGTACGCGCGCCATCGCCGCGTTCGTGGGCGGCGGGCGCAGCGTGAGCCAGTACTGAGGGTTGAGGTGCCACGTCTTGCATGTGCGTGGTCCGCCTGAGTTGCTCTCGTCGAAGCGCCCGTGCAGTGTCGCGGCGACCGCGGGCTGCGCCTGCTTGAGAGAAAAGGGCACATCGGCCTGGATGCGCAGAATATACGGTGCGGACGCGTTCGGCTTGGAGCACGGGACGATGCAGTACACGCGATCGTCGTGCAGAGAGAGTGTCAAGCCGACCGAGCGTCGTTTGGACGGTCCGCTCTCGCCCACGACGAGCTTGTCGTCGCCTGCCCACATACGCCCGTAGTCCATCGTGCTCAGGGCGCCGCCCTTGAGTACGGAGAGCATGATCGGCAGGTAGGGACTCAAGCCGCCGCCGCCGTCCTCGTCGCCGCCGCCGTCCTCGTCGCCGCCGCCGTCCTCGTCGCCGCCGCCGCCGTTCATGGAGCCTCCCACCACGGCGCCGCCGCCAAAGGAGAAGTTCGCGGCCGAGGTTGAGGCGTGGCGCACATCGGGCAGCCGCGCGTCGCGCTGCGAGAGCTCGATCGAGACGGAGGCGGAGGCGGAGACGGTGAGCCAGTACATTGGGTTGATGCACCATGACGGTTGGGTTCGCGGCCCTCCCGCGTTCCCCTCACGCCACGCGCCCTCGCACACCACGGCCTCGGTTGTGTGCCCGGCCACCGTGAGGGTGAGCACCGACGCGAACCGCGCCGCCGCCTCAGCCATCGGGATCCAGAAGGCGCTCAGCCCCTCGGACAGCGGCAGCAGCTCCTCGGCGACAGCTGGGAAGCGCTGCCATTCGTTCGAATGGGGCGCCCACGCGTGCGTAAAGGGCGCGGCGCTGCCCGTATGGTTGAGCCCGTGCGCATCCACGTACGGGTCGCGCACGCACAGCAGCCGCAGCCCGGGCATCGGCTCGCGGCAGTACAAGATCGGATACAGCATCATAGGCTGCAGCGGCGCGGCGGATGACCCTGGGAGGGTGAGCAGGCCCTGCAGGCCTCTCTTGCGCTGCGTGCGGCTCATCTGGCGCCAGAGCCGGTCGAGCTCGGCGCCGAGCTCTTCCAGGCTCGGCGCCCCTTGCGACTCCGCAGGCGCCTGCGGCATCTCGTCCAGCGCCACGTGTCCTGCGGACAGGTCGATGAGCGCGTCGATTAGGTCGCCGCCGTCGAGCGCTGCATACGAGCCATATAGCTTGGCCATCGCCTTGGTGAGCAGCGCGGGCCAAAGCTCGTCGGCCGCCGCCGACGAGCAGAAAGCCACCTTGCCGTCCGGGCCGCACGGCAGCATCGCGTCGATGGTGATCGGGATCCATGTGCCATGCTTGAAGATGCGCAGCGTCAGGATGCCGCGGTCCAGATGGTCGGTGAGCGCGAAGAGGTGCACGAGGAGCTCTGGCCGGGTGGCGAGCAACGCCATCGCGCCCGCGAGCCACCCGCCGTCGAAGTGGCTCCCGCCAAAGCTCAGGTTGACGCCCTCGGCGCTCACTCCAAACAGCGAGGCGCCGGGCAGCGCGTCGACCACCGTCCGCCACTGGACGACGCCGAGCTCCTCGACTCGCAACGCATCCGGGCTGACGGCGATCGAGGCCGGGATGAATTCGGCGTCCACAAACCTGCGGCGCGGGCGCGGCGCGGCACGTGAGCGTGGCACGTCTCGCGCCGTGATGTATGAGGAAGAGAGAGGCAAGCCGGAGCGCGGGCATGCTGCTCGAGCTGGCCGTGGTGCTTACAGTTCGTCCGACGGCGTCTCAGCGAGGGCGTCCGTCTCGGCAACGGCGAGCCGCGGCATGCGCAGCGTTGCCGTGAGGAAGGCGCTGCTCTCCTCCATGGCGCAGCGCTGCGTTGCAAGGCTGGTGGAACTGTCTCTGACGTTCACGAAACATAATAAACTTCACGAACATGCAGGCGCGGCACGGCCCTGCCTAAAGAGTCATCTGGAGTGCAGGCATCTTGGGTTTTTTACACAAAACTAAACTCTAACTTCGATTTCAATGAATTGGAAGTTCGCGGGTTTTGGGCACGCTGCCACTGCACGACCAACCATGGGTGGATGTGCATCGTCTCCGGAGGTCGAGGCTACGGAGCAAGATCCGGAATACACCGAGAAGCACCCGGCGACCAACATGGATGACATGCAAGACCTCAAATTCGACATCGGCCTAGCGGAGGATCAGGCCGTCGAGGCGGGCCCCGAAAGGTTGACCTTCATCGCCTCGGTGCTCCGGGCACGCCAAAATCACCACGAGGACGCGAACATCATGGAGGAGGTGTGCGTGAAGCTGCAGGGCCACAATAAGAAGCTCAAGTCCTTCGTTGCCACCGCCGATGCCGAGGCCATCTACGAGGCGATGAACGGCGGCTTCCTGGGCCTCGGCTGCAACCACAACAAGCTGATCGCGGCGGTCTGCACGCGAACCAAGAGCCAGCTGTCGACGACGGCGAAGCGCTACCGCGCCAAGTATGACAAGGACATCCGCGAGGAGGTGAAAGGCGAGACCGGAGGCAACTACGGCCGGATGATGTACTACGCGCTGGGCTCGCGGACAGAGTATGTGATCGACATGATCGACAAGGCGTGCGAGGGCTGGGGCACGGCGGAGATGATCCTGATCGAGCTGTTCATCACGTGCGAGCAGCAGTGGCTGCAGGCGGGCAAGCAAGCGTGGGAGGGCCGCCATGACAAGAGCCTCATCGATTACGTGACCGCGGAGTTGGGCTCGTCATACTCGGGACTGTGCCGGCTGCTGATGCTGCTGCTCAAGGGCGACCGCGCGCCCGAGTTCGAACCGGCCAACGAGGCCTTGGCGCATGAGCAGTGCGAGCAGCTGCGCGGCGAGGTCGACAAGGGCATGTTCTCCTCCCGGAACGAGGACCTGTGGATCGACATCATCGGGACCAACTCGATCATGCAGAACATGAAGCTCGCCGAGGTGTTCGAGAATAAGTATTCGCAGTCGCTGCGCAAGGGGATGGCGGACAAGATGCCGAAGAAGCTGGGTTGGTGCCTGAGCGCGCTGCTCATGCCGCGCCAGGACTTCATTGCCATGCGCATCGAGAGCGCCATGAAGGGCTGGTTCACCGATGCGGGCACGCTGTGCCGTCTGCTCGGCGGCCTCGACGACCGCCTGATGGCCGGACTGCTCGATGCGTACGAGCGCAAGTACGGGCTGCCGCTCGCGTCGGCGCTCAACAACGAGATCGGTGGCAACTTTGCGAAGGCAGCTATCGGCTGGCTTCGCGTGCTCCAGGACCCGGCGGGCGGCGTCGAGGCCGTGACCGAGGCAGCGGCCTCCGACTTTTCGGGCGACGCGCCCAAGCTCGCGGTGATGTGCGACTTCCTCCTGCTCGAGCACGAGTCGCTGATGCGCTGCGCGGCGGCGCTCGACGTGGAGACCCTCGCCGAGGCGACCAAGGGCATCACGACCGACGACTCCGCTTTCATCAAGACCATCACGTGCCGCTCCAAGCGCCATCTCGGGCGCATCTCGTACATGTACCGCGAGGCGAACGACAAGTCCCTCTCAGAGCTCATCAGCGCCAACTGCTCGGACTGGTATGCGTACCTCGCCAAGTTCCTCGTGCTCCAGCCGTCGCAGTCCGACGCGCTGCTCCTCGACATCGCGCTCGAGGGCAACATCGGCGAGAACGACAAGTGCGCCCTCATCGAGTTCCTGTGCGCACGCCACCCGCGGCGTGTGCGCGCGACTAAGAAGGCGTGGGAGAAGAAGAATGACCAGTCGCTCGTCGATCGGCTCTCGGATGAGCTGAATGGTGACCTGAAGACGATCGCGCTCACGATGCTCAAGGGCAAGCGCATGACGGACGACGACGACGCGCCTGCTGATGCGGAGCTCGCCAAAGCCCAGGCCGCCGAGATCCACGACGACATGGGCAAGGCGATCGAGATCCTGTGCTCCAACTCGAACAAGCAGAACGCCGCGATCAACCACGCGTACGAGATGGAGTACGACATGTCGCTCGGACGCGCCATTGGCGAGGAGTACAACGGCGACGTCAAGGCGGCCCTCACGGCGATGCTCCTCTCGCCAGCGGAGTGGTATGCCTCACGGCTCAAGGCTTCGTTCAAGGGCTTCGGCACCTCGGACCGCACCGTGTGCCGCATCATCGGCGCACACGACAAGGACGAGATCAAGGAGATCGCCAAGGCGTACGACGAGAAGTACGGGCGCCGCCTCAAGAACGACATTCAGCAAGAGTGCTCGGGCGACTACCGTCGCCTGGCGGTCGCGTGGGTCGATCTGCCCGACCAGCTTGCCCAGCCGGACAAGCAAATCGTGCTCCCGGAGCCTGTGCAGGATGTGCCGGAGGAGGCCAAGGTGCCCTTTGCTCAGGATGAGGAGGACGACGACGACGGCTTCGAGGAGCGCGACGAAGTGCCGCCCCCGTCGAGTCCCATTTACGGCGCCAAGATCGTGCTCTGGAAGCAGAAGCTCGAGGCCGCGGAGGCGGCTGGCAAGCAGCGGCGCACTGCGTACTACCGTCGGCTGCTCACCATGTACCCGCCGCTGCCGCAGGGGCACAAGATCCTTGAAGCGTACTGTGAGGCGCTCGTGGCCGAGTTCCAAAAGGGCGAGGAGGGGATGGTGGCCGCGTGGCTCTCTTCTCAAGCAGACGAGGTCTTTGAGGAGGCAGGAACCACCAAGGAGTTTTTCGACGACTGGAACAACACGTCCGAAGACTGCCTCCGGAAGAAGTTGATCACCGTGGGCGAGCTCAAGCACTCGTGGGGCATCACGGGACGCAAGAAGGTCCTGCCCACGCCCGAGCCGGAGGAGTACGAGACGCCGTACGAGAAGCCGTCCGAGGCAGCGCCGCCCCCGCCGCCGCCTCCCAATCCATATCAGGTGTATCAACCTCCAGTCAATCCGATGATGGAGATGATGCAGGCTCAGGCGCAGATGACGGCGGGCCTGATGCAGGTGCAAACCAACATGATGTCCACCGTCATGACGCAGCAGCAGACCATCATGCAGCAGACCACGTTCATGCGCCAACCGGCCGGCTTTGGCGGGGGCGGCGTGCAGAAGATGGCTGCCACCGTGCCCTTTGGCGTCTACGGCGGCCAGGAAATGAACGTCCAGACACAGTATGGCATGATGCGCGTGACGGTGCCTCCGGGCTACGGCCCCGGCTCGACCTTTTACTTCAACGTGCCCGTGCCGTCCCCGTTCACAAACTTCCTCTCGTGAGCTACCTACCATCCTCGCGTACACCACTGCGCACTTTCGAGACTTGTCACTTATCTGACCGTCTCCTGCCCTCACAGGCCTTTTCTTACCTGACCGTCTCCTGCCCTCACAGGCCTTTGAGCATGAGGTAGACGACTCAGCGAGGAGCTGAATGTCGAGACACTCAAGGTATCAAAGAGCGCGAGGTCACGCGAGCACGGTGGCTGGCATCCGAGCATAGCCTACCAGAAGGGCAAGGCGCAGTAGGGAAGGGTTGTCGTGAAGCATGTGGACAAGTGTCATGCCACTTGCAGATGACGATCCTTCGGGCCTGCGATGAAATCATGCACAGCGGACCAGAAAAGTTTACATATATCGCATGCCGTGCACAACAGCAGAGAGGCCTAGTATACTACGTTGTATGGGTATGCAAATCAGCGATAAGCTTAAATAGAAAATACGTGCACGGTGTATGGCCCTGTGCGAACCGCCAGTATTTTTCGTACCGATGCGTCTTGACTCTTGTGTATCGACCGTACTGCGGGGAACGGAATCTATCGCGCGTTCGCGCAATGCGCAGACACTTTGCGCGGAATACACATTCGAGTGTCTTCTGAGCGGGCAGTATCAGTGCCGTAGCACCGGCTGTACTTAACCTTCACACATTCAGGATTCAGCTCGTGGTATGCCCCTCAACTCCTCAAGTAATGCTCGCACGCTCTGTGGACTACCACGGCGCGCGCTATCAACGCGCTGCCGCGCCGATGCCGCGCCGAGCAAAGCCACCTGCTCAAGTGCAAGCTCGCCCTCGTTCCAAAGCAGCGCAGCGAGCAGCCCGGCGGTGAACGCATCGCCGGCCCCGTTGGCATTCAGCTCGCCGGAGAGCGGGAGCGCCGCGACTCGCACCTCGGTTCCACGCCAACGGGTCCCCGCGCGCGCGAGGGACTCTTTGCGCCCGAAGCGCTCAGCCACATCCGAGGCAGCGACAAAGGCCCCCGCTGCGCCAAGCGTCACCGCCACGACGGCCACGCCGGAGGAGAGCAGCGGGGCCACCAGCCGGCGAAGCTCGTCGTCCGTGGCGGTGGCCTCGCTCAGCGGGGTGCTGCCCACCAGATGGCAGATCTCATCGAGATTGCCATGAAGCAGGTCGACGTGCCCGAGCGCCGGTGCGAGCACGCCGTCGGCATCGCCGGCTGCGCCGAGCGTCGCGCCATTGATGTCGATGGAGACGAGAGGCGCAACGCCGCTCGCCGCCAGCAAGACATTTGATCCCTCGATGATGAAAGTGCGCAGTGCCTCCCCTTGCAATCCCTGCAGCAGGTGCGGGTAGCCAATGTGTAGGGCGCGTGCAGCGCGTACGATCGGTGCCGCACGCTTGGCGCTCAGCGCAGCAAGCATCGTGCGGGGGGTCAGACAATCATTGGCGCTAAGGTCGACCCAGCACGCCCGCCCGCCAGTCTCAAAGACTGGCAGCACCGCCAGGGCGGTCGAGACATCTTCAAGCTCAAGCATCAGTCTCAGGTCGATGCCGCTCGCCTCATACAGCCGTCGGAGCTCGGCGCCATGCACGTCCCGCCCGGTGGCCGTCAGAATCGCAGCCTCCACGCCAAGGGTGCGCAGTGCCGCGGCCGTGTTCGAGGTCGAGCCGCCGGCGGCGACCGAACAGCCGCTAAAGCGTGCGATCGCCTCCCGAGAGCCGGGCTCCGTGGCACTCAGCAGCTGCATGTCGATGCACGAGAGGCCCGCACAGATGACGCTGCCACGAGCAACGGGTGGGTGATGCGACTCGTCGGCACCCGCGATACCATCTGCCGCCTCCGCCCGGCCCGGCAAACCACTGCTGGCCACCTCGCCTGCCTCGGCCGCCGTGACCTCTGTGAGCACCTCCACGAGTGTGCGGCTTTGGTGGAAGAAGCCCGGGTCGGTGCCAGCGGCGGCACCCTCGGGCACCTTGAAAAGGTAGGCCAGCGCGGCTCCTGCCAGCGCACCGGACGCGCCGCGAGCGGCCAGGTACGCACAGAAGACCGCCGCGTCGATCATGAGCGGTGCGCAGAGGGCCGAGTCCATGGCTCGCGTGTACGTGAGCATGGTGTGCTCGCATCCCATGAACGACTCCGACGTGTACTCGACGAGGTCGCGTTTTTCATCGCCCATCTGCTCCGTATAAAGAACCGCGACTTTGTGGTCGATTGGACCGTCGGCCGCCCAGGGCGCAAATATGTCCGTCTTGACGCGCGCTTTCGAGGCCCAGGTGCGTGGCGAGATCAGATTCTTCATGTCGTTGTTGCCCAGATGGTTGTAGCTCGCGATCGTGCGCGGTCGGAGCCCAAGCGTGCGCAGGTACTCGACAATTGCGGTCTTCATCTTCGTCTGCCCGGCCTTGAAGTCCGTGCCGAGCACGTACACTGGCCCCGAACCCCCTCCGGCTCCGTGGGCCGCACGGCACTCGGGGAGGGCAAGCTCTAGCAGCCCCGGCTGCAGCGTGTTCTGTGAGCCGCCGTTGACAAATGAGCACCCCTCGAGGAGCGCAGCCGTTGCGTACAGAAGGGAGGGCGACACCTCGCGGTCGTCCTCCTCGATGGCGCGCAGCAGCGCCGCCGCGCTCGGGTACTCTTGCGATGGGCGCTCCACGCTCGCCGACCAGATGACGGTGACGTGGTTGCTCTCGCCAAGAAGCTCGTGCTCGGCTTTGAAGCGTCGAATGTCCTCACGCAACCATCTGAGCTGCGCAGCGCGGCTTGTGGCCGTAGCTACAATGTGGGTGGCCTCAGCAGCCTGATTCTCTCCGTAGAAGCCGGCGTCCCACACGCCGGGCATCACCGGAATGGCGTTCATTTTGTCACGCAGCTGCCTCACCAAGTCGTAGTCGAAGATCCTAGCCTTGTAGAGCGCGTCGCCTAGCGGCGTCGGGCGCACGTCCCAGCCGCCAATGACCACGCTCTTCACAAAGTCTGTAAAACAAAAGGCGCGCGGAAGCATGCCGACCTGTGTGATGCAGCCGAGCAAGTTGGCCTGCTTGGGTCCGTCGCGATTCGATTCCCACGTGATCTGTTGCAGGTTGGCCAGCTGGCCCGCTAGCAGCGTGATGCCGTTGTTGCCCGCCAGGCCAACACACAGGAGACCGCATCGTGGTGGTGATGGCGACGGCGGCGATTGCGGCAGCGGATGGTGGCCGGAGGAACCATATGCCCTCGCTGAGAGTAGCAGCAGGCTCACCACGGGCCCTGCACGCGCTGGCACTGATGAGCGGCGCTCGAGCCGCGGGCCCGCAGCCATCCACGAGACAATAATAACATAAGGACGCCGGCGCGACTTTCCCAAATTTGGGTCCCATTTGGCAGCATTCGCGTTCACGAAAGGAAGGAGGGGAAAGTACAGTACCGACTCCAACCCGAAAACCCTCGGAGTGTGCCCAAGGGATGAATTTGGGGCAGCTTTAGTGGGTGGCACCATCCATGTAGGCAATCACGTGTGGCACCATAAGGGGCTCCTGCTAATCCTGCAGAGATTGCCACGACCCACGAGCCAGGCCACGAGTGACGGATGGTCTCCTCACATGTCTCCTCAACGGTGCAGCTGCGTTCACGCTTATTGGGTGATACTTGGCCGCGTTGTGCGGGTTTCGAACCTTCACCGTTATATAAACCTTACAAACCTTCACCATACAGCCGTGTGCTACGGCACGGACGGTCGCTGCAGCCGGGTGGCAGCGCGTACTCGGTACTGGTACCAGTGCAAAGTGGTAACCAGCTTTAGTGCCCCGTGTGCGCGGCGTGTCCAGTAACGCACGAAAATCGAAAAATGGCGCCGCCCGCGCGGGCGCGCGCGGCCACGGCCATGACTTTACCACGCGCATCACACGACCTCGCACTTGCGGGACCGGACGCGGGCGACATGTGGCCGCGATTATTGCGCGTCACTCTCCTCCCGGCGCGGTCCGCCGGGGGGGAATTCGCACTCTGCCAAATCGCAACGTTGTAACTCACACGCTCGCTGCGGTCTGCGCTGTATCAATGCCAATCACGGGAGCATCAACTAAACTCATCCTCTTCGTCGTCATCGGAGGAATCGAAGCCGAGTGAGACGCGCTCGGAGGCTTGGGGATCCGACGCGCCAACCGGCGGCGGCGCGACGGCCGCCGTGTACGCAGGTGCGTTTGGCAGTGATGCGGCGCTGATGCTTGCCAACGCTTGCAGCGCCGGCGGCGCGGCGCCCGCATCGCCGTTTGCGGCCTCTGCAGGCAAGCTGCCACCTTCGGCAGCTGGCCGACCGAGAGCAAATGAGCTCTGGGCAAGCATGTGTTGCTGCGGTGCATAGGCGCCCCAGCCGTGGTACCAGCCCTGCCGTTGCGCACCCTCAAAGGCAACGTCGCCGCAAGGTGCCGCATTCGAGTAGCTCACGCGCTCCGCGTACTCGATGATCGTTGCCATCGGCGCGTGGCGCGTTGAGGATGCCGACGCCTCAGCGGCCGCCAGTGCATCGCGCGAGCGTTGCAACACGTCTGTGAGCGCGCCGTCGGCATGGTGCATGCGCTGCGCGAGTGCAAGCAGCCCGTTCTGGCGTGCCGCCGCTTTTTCGCGGAGCCGAGCGGCATGCCGGCGGCCATCGCGCTCTTTGAAGGCTCGGGCGATGGCCGCCTGCACTTCGGCAGAGCAGTGGAGCACATCGTCGATGCTCTCGCGCGCGGAGCTCCCTGCTGCTGACGAGCCGTCCGGCGCACGCCCAAGACGGGCATGCAGCCCCTCGGCCGCCGCCAGGAAGGTGCCGAGCGCATCACGAGCGTCGGCGAAAGCGTCGCCATCGGCCATCCAAAACGGGTCAAGTCAAGTATAGACACGATTTCCTTGATGATGCTTTCGATCGTGACGGGTGTGTCGCCGTCGTGGCGTCATGGTGAACGATCTTCGAATCATCATCGTCACGCTCGCTCCCCCCCCACCTTCTGCCAATCAACCAAGCGACTAACGTCCTGTGAAGTTGTGTCGGCCAAACCTCCGTCCATGTGATTGTGGTCCTCACGCTCGGGTGGAAGCGCGTTGTCTTGAACAAGTTTCTCGGGCCCTCGTTTGGTTTCTCCGCAATCATCCGTCGGAGCGCCCGACACACAAAGAGGAGGGTACAAAATGCTGACTGCGGCGCTCTCGATCTTTGGCGCGCCGACGCAGGCCGGGGCTGACTGGGCCATCAAGACGATGGATTTCTCCGCGGTCACCATCGGTATCGCCATGAAGGACGAGAAAACCGGCTGGACGGCGACAACCAACGGCGCGACCGCGGTCCACATTGTGAAGACTGAGGACGGTGGCAACACTTGGAACCGGGTGGCGAACCAGAACGAGACGTTGGGTCTGGTCATGGGCATCGACCAGGCGGACACTCCGTTCGGCGTCGTCACCACCGGCCTGGATGGCAGCGCGTACTCGACGGACGGCGACAGCTTCTTTCGGTCAAATGTGTTTCCACCGGACCTTGCCAGCCAGAGTATCAAGTCGTACAACCATCTGGGCGCCAAGGGCGGGCGCTCGATCATGGCATCGCCGGGCGGTGTGTGCCTCTCGAACGACATGGGCGAGACGTACAAGTGCAAGGACCACGTGCCCTTCAAGTACGGCAAGGCGGGCCGTTACGTGGCCTGGCCGTCCCCCGAGGTCATTTACATCACTGCCGGCTCATGGCCCACGGAGTCCCCTTCGGAGAACGTCCACTACCTCTCGTCGAGGCTGCGTATGGTAAAGCGCGACGCCGTCAAAGGCGTGGCGAGCGTCGCCCTCGAGGTGGGCCCCTTCAACAAGACGGGGCCTGTGAACGGCATGTACACGGCGGAGCTCTGGAAGTCGTCAGATGGGGGCGACACGTGGGAGAATCTGATCTCGGACACGGGGAACTACTACTTCAACGACATCGACTGCTTCGACGACAAGCACTGCGTCGCCGTCGCCGAGGGCTTTGGCGAGGATGGCTCCGCGATGCCGGGTGCGCACGTCTTCCACACGACGGACGGCAACAAGTTCTACATGGTCCACACGGAGCCAACGGACGGCTCGTCGCTGATGGCGGTGAAGATGCTCTCGGAGGACGAGTTCCACGTCGGCGGCCGGCTCATCTCGCCGTCCGCGCTTGGCCTCCACTCCACCGACGGCGGCGCCTCCTTCATCAAGCTCGGCGCGGGCATCCGTGGCGAGATGATCACGTCCATGTCCTTCCCCACCACGAATCACGGCTTCGCCACGTCGATCTCGGAGCTCCAGGTCTGCTCGCTCCTCGAGTACAAGCATTATTTCGGCGCGACGCCCGCCTGAGCCTGATCAGGAGGAACGTCGCTGCGTTAAGGATGGGCACCGAGCGCTACGCTGTGTGCGCTCATTGGGCGCTGCGCCTTGGCTCATAGGCGCGCGGTGGCAGCTCGGCTGACACTCCACTCCGGCTCTAGCGCCCAACAGTCAGGGTGTCCGAGGACCGAGCATCCGAGCTCCGAGGGAGCGTAGGTTAAATTTGGCGAAAAGGCTGTACCACCCTCAATTATCACCGCGGCGACGCGGTGCGGTCGTGCGCGACCGGTCCGAGCGTCCGACGACCGAGACGTCATAGACGACGCCGCGTCGACCGCCTGCTCGACCGCACGACGGGGGCTCCACTGTCCGCGCTACACCCCCGGGCCGCCCGGCCGGGGCGGGGCCGCGCCGCGCACCAAATTTATCCAAGCGTTAAAATTACCTAACGTAAGTAGTCGTCGAGGTGTTCGCCGCGCCGCTCTGCAGCACGCGTTCAACACACATGCAACCCCAAGCACGGGGGCCGCTATCGGTATCGCATGCGCGGACCCGGGCATGGATGGCCCGGAGCCCCGGACACAACCTGCTACGACCGGAACGACGCTCGGTCTTGCGCACACGCACTGCACACGCACGACACACATGGACCCGCCCAATCTGCTCACTTGTGAGTGGTGGCACCGGCTTCCGGAAACGAGGCAGCGCTCGGGAAATGGCCGAGCAGCTGCACGGCCATGTGTGGCGGCGCGACCATGGGCGGCGGGCCGAGTATTTGCGAGGTCTCTCGCCTACTGGATCTACTGGCGAACCACCTGAAGTTCCAGTAGATCCAGTAGGCCATTAGGACAATCATGAAGACGTCGTCGAGGTCGAGAAGGATCCAGTAGTCGACTACGATCTTGTACCCGCACATGCCGCACCACCTCGAGGCAACGGTCGCGGCAACGTCGGCGACCTCCGCCGCCGCCGCGGCGCATGGCGCATCAGCGCTTGCGACACACGCCGCCATTGTGGGATCGACGGTGCCCGCTGCGGCGTTGGTGGTGGGCTCGGCGGCGCACGTGCCAGAGCACCGTGCGGCGTAGAGGAAGAAGATTACATTGTGCATGATGACGCCGTACACTAAGTAGTGGCACGCCTCGTGGTACACGTCGAGCGCCGTCGAGTAGGGCAGCGCGGGCAGCGAGTCAGAGGACGTGTATTTGATGCTGGTAAGCGTAAGGAGGATGGTGAACGTGAGCGCGAGCCGATCGTGGATTTCAACCGCCGGGATGAACGTCGATGCGCACGCGAGCGCGGCGATCACGCCCGGATGAACGAGGAACTTCATCACGAATTGCTGATTAATGCGACGGATGCCAATGCACATCGTGATACCCGACTGCTCGCCCTTAGCATTCTCGTTCCTGACTAGCTGGGTCTTGTTCGGGAGGATATCCCAGTCGAAGAGGCTTTTCTTGACGTCCGGCTTCACCTCGAGGATGCCTTGGCCGCCCTCCTCCTTGGCCTTGATGCCCTCCGATTTCACACGCATGTTGGGGTCGCAATGGAGCTCGTACATCTTGTCCTTGTGCTTCTTGGGGAGGAAGAGCTTGACACTGAGCTCGTGCGCGTCGAAGGGGAACTCTTCGAAGTTCAAGTCGAGCTGCACGTCCGTCGCCTCGATCTGGCCCGTCAGGACGGCGATGGTGCCCTCGCGCTCGGGGTCAGTGGGCAGAGGCGGGAACCAGATGGGCACTTCGTCAGAGCCGTCGTAGACGCTCTTGGCGTCGGACACCCGGAAGAACTCCTGCTTGCTTGTGAAAACCGGTCTGCCATTGAGGACGCCCAAGGCCGGGAGCGCTTCGAGCTTCTCGAGCTCTTTCCACGCTTCCTCTTCTGAGTTGACGCGTCTCCCCCTTTCTGGCAGGAATTGCAGGGCCTCCTTGCGTGGCCGAAAGACGAGGTGGACGCGATACACCATCACCGCCGTCATCCTCTTGAAATCGATCTCGTTCACGCCCCACAGCCGGCAGGCCACGTAGCACGGCTCCCGCTTCCGTTCCATCATATCACTCAAAAGCTCGTTCGGCGGCACGCCCCACCACCGGGATATCTCGACCATGCGTGGCGGCGGGCCGAGAATTTGCGAGGTCTCTCGGCGCAGTGGCACCGCTCCGAGTCCAGAGGGCGCAAGGTCTACGACTCCCGCAGCGGCATGATCGGACATTCCCGCAGCAGGAGAGGGTTCGCGGGAGGGAGCGGGCGGCGGCAGATCGTCTTCCGGGTCGTCGTAGCCAAACAACGACTTCAGGTAGGACAGGCTGCTGCTTATTGTGCCTGTCTCGTTCCGCGCCGCAGCCGCAGGAGCAGCGGCGCCACATGAGTATGGGGTGGTGCGCGTCCGGCCATTGTCCCGATGCCGAGAATTGGCGACCATGGGCGGCGGGCCGAGTATTTGCGAGGTCTCTCGCCTACTGGATCTACTGGCGAACCACCTGAAGTTCCAGTAGATCCAGTAGGCCATTAGGACAATCATGAAGACGTCGTCGAGGTCGAGAAGGATCCAGTAGTCGACTACGATCTTGTACCCGCACATGCCGCACCACCTCGAGGCAACGGTCGCGGCAACGTCGGCGACCTCCGCCGCCGCCGCGGCGCATGGCGCATCAGCGCTTGCGACACACGCCGCCATTGTGGGATCGACGGTGCCCGCTGCGGCGTTGGTGGTGGGCTCGGCGGCGCACGTGCCAGAGCACCGTGCGGCGTAGAGGAAGAAGATTACATTGTGCATGATGACGCCGTACACTAAGTAGTGGCACGCCTCGTGGTACACGTCGAGCGCCGTCGAGTAGGGCAGCGCGGGCAGCGAGTCAGAGGACGTGTATTTGATGCTGGTAAGCGTAAGGAGGATGGTGAACGTGAGCGCGAGCCGATCGTGGATTTCAACCGCCGGGATGAACGTCGATGCGCACGCGAGCGCGGCGATCACGCCCGGATGAACGAGGAACTTCATCACGAATTGCTGATTAATGCGACGGATGCCAATGCACATCGTGATACCCGACTGCTCGCCCTTAGCATTCTCGTTCCTGACTAGCTGGGTCTTGTTCGGGAGGATATCCCAGTCGAAGAGGCTTTTCTTGACGTCCGGCTTCACCTCGAGGATGCCTTGGCCGCCCTCCTCCTTGGCCTTGATGCCCTCCGATTTCACACGCATGTTGGGGTCGCAATGGAGCTCGTACATCTTGTCCTTGTGCTTCTTGGGGAGGAAGAGCTTGACACTGAGCTCGTGCGCGTCGAAGGGGAACTCTTCGAAGTTCAAGTCGAGCTGCACGTCCGTCGCCTCGATCTGGCCCGTCAGGACGGCGATGGTGCCCTCGCGCTCGGGGTCAGTGGGCAGAGGCGGGAACCAGATGGGCACTTCGTCAGAGCCGTCGTAGACGCTCTTGGCGTCGGACACCCGGAAGAACTCCTGCTTGCTTGTGAAAACCGGTCTGCCATTGAGGACGCCCAAGGCCGGGAGCGCTTCGAGCTTCTCGAGCTCTTTCCACGCTTCCTCTTCTGAGTTGACGCGTCTCCCCCTTTCTGGCAGGAATTGCAGGGCCTCCTTGCGTGGCCGAAAGACGAGGTGGACGCGATACACCATCACCGCCGTCATCCTCTTGAAATCGATCTCGTTCACGCCCCACAGCCGGCAGGCCACGTAGCACGGCTCCCGCTTCCGTTCCGTCATATCCAACAGAAGCTCGTTCGGCGGCCCCCCCCACCACCGGGAACTCGGGAACCCGCAGCGCCTCGCCTCCTCCATTGTCAGCGCATCCAGCGCCGCCGCCCGCCGCTGCCCGCCCGGCCCATACTGCTGCCGCGATGCGAGCATCTTCTGCAGCGCCTCTGCGAGCCGCTCGTCGTTATTGTACCACTCGAACGGGTGCCCAAGCTCGTTCCTCTGCACGTCCTTGCGAAACTCGCCCAGCACCATCTCCGTGCCATACGGTGTGGCCAGACCCTCCGTGCGCAGCGCCTGCCGCACCTCCGCCTCGACCCCGACCACCATGTCTTGCAACATCTTCTTGCGCTTGCCGATCACTTGCTCGATGGTGAGCGACGTGAGGTTGACGCTCAGCTTCACCTCGACGACGAGCACCGTGCCCTCGACGCGCGAGCCGCGCACCTCGAGCCCCGTGAGCGGGTTGAAGAGGATTTCCTCCTCGAATGGGTACTGCGAGAGGAAGGAGATGTCGGCGCCGCGATCGATCATGCCTTGCTGGATCTCGAAGATCAAAGGAGCGCTTCTGCCGCTCGCTGCGTACTTGATCGCCTCCTCACGCTTCAATGTCGTCGACATGAAGGCACTCTCGATACCACCGCGCACGCCGTACTTGTTGGGCGTCCAGAACTGATCGGGGAGCACCATATCGTGGATGCCGCGGTACACCGTCGACGCCTTGGTCAGCTTGCTGAGCTTGACGATCGCCGAGTTGAGCGCGTGCAGCGTCGTCGTGTACTTGTTGACGCGTCGCGCTGCCCCTTCGAATGCATCGCGCGTGTGCTCGCGCAGCGCCGCCTCGTCCGCCGCCGTCGGCTTGCGCTCGTCAAACGACGGCTCCTCTGCTAGGCGCTTTGCCTTGGCCTCCTCGGCAGCTTCCGCGTGCGACGCCGCGTCCTCCGCGGAGCAGCACAGCCGCACCATCGCGCAGCGCAGGTAAAGGAGCTGGCTGTCGAGCCCGCGCAGCACCGCATTGTACTTGACAAAGAGCGGCCCCGTGTACAGCCGTGCGCCAAACGCCTCCTCGAGCGTGAGCGCCGGCTCGCCCTGCTCCTGCAACCGCACACCGCGCTCGGCGACGCGCCACGTGAGCTCGGCGATCGGCATCGGCGTGCGCCGGCGCTTCTGGCGCTCGTGCGCAATGATCGCGATGCGCTCGCCAAGGCGCGCCGACTTGCTGCCGCCAGGCTTTCGGGCGAGCACGAGCTTCGCCTCGACGGGCCACGCGCCGTGCGGGCGGCTCCTGGGCTCGGCTACAAAGGCCCACTCGGTCGCCGAGGTGGTCGTGACGCCAAAGTTCTCCGTCGTGAACTCGAGGTGCGAGTCGGGCTGCTCGGTGTGCTCGGCGGCCATGGCCTCGCGCACGCGCGGCTGCGGCGCGCCCACCATCGCCTCCAGCCCACCAAAAAAGGTGCTCAGGTCACCGTATGCCATCAGCCCGGCGCCATCCTGCATAAACTTAGTCTGCAATTGCTCGGCCGTCGGCGCGGCGCCCGAGGCGAGCTGTACGAACGCGGACGAGAGGCGATCGATGAGAGCGTCGATGCCCGGGGTCAGGCGCCTTCTGAGCTCCTGCTTCAGGTCCGGGTTGCGGGCGAGCGACTGCAGCGCACCAAGCTCGTTCGGACCGCCGACCTCGACAAGCTGCGCCGCGAGCAGCTCCGGGATGCCGAGCGTCCCGAGGAATCCGGCGGCGGTCCACGACTCGCTCTGTGGCGCGGGTGCTTTCGTCTGTGGAAGTCGTGGGGTCGTATCCGACAGATGCAGCAGCTCACCCGACGACGGCGAGCCCGCCGGAGCAGCGGCCGGCGCCTTGTAGCGTACGTAGGCGGGGGGCACGAAGGCGATGGCGATATCGGCTGACCAGCTTAGTTTGGCCAAAATAGCCGCGCGCGCGCCATCGAGGGGTACGAATGCGGAGAGGGGCACGTCCTCGGGCGCGGCGAAGTCTCGGGCGAGCCGAAGAGGCGCCGCTAATTCATCTTCGTCCCGCGATACAAATGACCTCTTCTGCCGCCGCTTGTCCAGACGCGTGAGGAACTTGATGACGTCAATACTTGTCGCTCTGGATGGGTCAGCCCAGGGTAAATTCACGTGGGCCACCTTGAGCTGCTCATCCGCCGTGGCCTGCGCCTTCTTGGCGCGCTCCAGGGCCTGCGCCTCGGCCTTCAGCGTCTGCTCGAGCGCATTGGCTTGCGCATTCCCCTCCTTCTGAAGCGCCTTTATCCGGTTCGCGAGCTCGCCACGCTTGCCGAAGTTGAGGAAGAACGTCTTGTCCAGCTCCGCCCGCGCCTCAGCCTGCTCCGTGCTGAGCTGCTCCACCTTGCGAGCGAGCGAGGCCGCCTCGGACTGCGCCACCGGCCTGCTCGGTGTGGGCTTCCATACATGCGGCGCTTCCTCGGCGGCCGGCGCCGGCGCCCGCGGTGGCTCATCCCGGTAAGCCAAGGCTGGCTGCATAGCGAAGGCTCTTGGCTCGGCCGGGCTTCGCGTTCGCGTCCGCGCGTCGGCGGCCGGGCTTCACGAGAACTCACACGAGGTTCCGCGCGGAAAAGAGTGCTCAATCGAGTCCACACAGTTTCGTCACGTACCTTGTACATGTACGACCTGAAACAACACTGTCTCTACGCACCCTCTCGGTCAACACAAGTACGGGACTCGCTCCTTCGTTTGGGTTTCGTCATGAAACCGTCAAAGAGTTTTTCTTGTCGTGACGCTCACGCTCGCCGCACGTCGAGTTGCGCTTTGCTCTGGCCTCCATGGCAAACGTGCCTTCGCCGGCCGACGCGCTCGCACTCTTCGCGCGCTCGATGAAACTCTGCGCCAAGGTGCCGGCCCAGCACGACGCCGTGCGGGAAGCGGGCGCGTTGCTACCGCTGGTCGCGTTGCTCCGCAGCTCGACGTTCGGGGGTGAGACTGCAGAGGAGGCGCGCATGGATGCGCTCGAGGCCCTGTGCGATCTCACGGTGTGCTCGGCCATGAATATGCGCGCCGTCCGTGATGAGCTCGCTGAGGCACTCGTGCCGCTCCTGGGCCACGCGCCCCTAGCGCCGGAGCTGTTGTGCATCCTGGCCAGGAGCGGGCGCCGTGGCCAGGAGCTCATCCGCGAGGCGCACGGAGTGCAACCGCTCGTTCAGCTGCTCGCCCAGCTCACCGACGCCGGCGCCGGCGCCGGTGGTTCCGCCTCCGCGGCTGCGGCGGGCGCGCCCAGCAGTGCAGCCGCCGGCGCTGTCGCCGGCGCCGGCGGACCCGCGGCGGCCGGTGCGCCGCTGTCCTCCGGCGCCGGCTCGGCGTTCATAAGCGCCGCCGCCGCCGCCGCCGCCGCCGCAGACAGCCCTCCGCCGCTGATGCTGCCGACACTGCGGCAGGACCTGAGCGCCGACGAGGCGGCGCTACTTCCTCGCGTGCTGCGGGCGGTGGCCGCGCTCGCAGCGGGCGATGCCGCGAACCAGGCAGAGCTGCGCGAGGCAGGCGCCATTCCTCTGCTGGTCGTGCAGCTCGACAGCCCCGTTGAGGCCAGCCCCGAGGCCGCCGCCGGCGGCGGCGGCTCGGCGCATCAAGTCACGACGGCGTCGCGCTCGTCGTCTTCCCAGCAGCTCGCGTGCCCCGTCCCTTCGGTCGCAAGTACGTTCGGCTTGCCGCCGCCGCCGTGCGCGGCGCTCTTGCATGCAGGTGCTCACCACAGCGCGGCGCTCGCGGCCGCCGCGCTCGCCGAGCTCGCTGCCGAGAAGGACTGCTGCGACGCCATCTACGAGGCAGACGGTCTCCGGCGACTAGTAGCCCTGCTCTCGGCGGAGGAAGCGTCGGTGGCGGCTGAGGCGGCTCATGCCTTGCGCTCGGTCGCGTTCCGATCGGCGGTCGATCGCGACACGATCCGTGAGAAAGGCGGCATCCCGCCGCTCGTCGAGTTGCTCCGATGCGGCGCGCACACGCCGCAGGCCGCGTGGGCCGCTGGAGCGCTCCGACACCTCGGGTACTCTGATTGCCACTGATGGCCTGCCTTGCATGCAAGTGCTCAACACAGCGCGCACCGGCACCTCGGGGTACACGAACGAGGCCGTTGATTGCCGCGGATGACCTGCCTTGCATGCCCGTGCTCACCACGGCGCCTCCTCCCCACAGGTACACGAACGAGGCCAACCGGGACGCGATCCGCGAGGCAGGCGCGATCCCCTTGCTCCTCGGACTGCTCGACCAGGTACGCTGATGGCCACGGATGGCCTGCCTTGCATGCACGTGCTCACCACAGCGCGACCCCGTTGCTCCTCGGGTTGTGCTTGACCAGGGCGCGCCCAAGGCGGAGGAGGATGCGGCTGGCGCGCTCTGGAACCTGACTGAGCTCTCGAGCGCCAACTGCGCCGCGCTGCTCGAGGCGAACGGCGTGCGCTTGCTGCTCGGTCTCATCCAACGCGAAGCCCTCTCGTCGCGCGGCGCCGCCTTCGTGCCGCTCGAGACGGCGCCGGAACCCTTGTGGCGCCTCGCCGAGAATGCCCTCGTCAACCTTGTCGAGGCGCCGCCCTCGGCGCCCGTCCTCATGCCCACCCGCGAGCGACTGCGGCTGAACCACGCGGCCGTGCGGCTGAACCACGCGGCGGCGGCCGCCTCGGACACAGCCGTGGGGGACGGAGGTGCTCGGGACGGCGCCGGTGCGGACGGAGGTGCTCGCGACGGCGCCGACTCGAGCTCAGAGGGGGGGGCGCAAGTGCACCCGGCGCCTGCTGTGGCCCCAGCCCCGTCGGCGCTAGTCGGCGCAAGCAGCAGCAGCGGCGGCGACGGCGGCGGCGGCGGCGGCGGCGGCGGCGGCGGCGGCGGCGGCGG
>ENA-UOUZ01000260-UOUZ01000260.1-mixed-culture-metagenome-genome-assembly--contig:-NODE-260-length-35797-cov-105.280818_pt1 | contig 35797 bp, 35 predicted proteins | sample MGYA00238154_ERZ761575 | MGnify/ENA primary metagenome ERZ761575 (study PRJEB28896, sample SAMN07631632) | mixed culture metagenome | isolation source: Freshwater growth medium | place: USA...
CGAGCGAACTGAGGCTGCTTGTCGCTCGACTCTTCACTTGTGAACGAGAGGAGAGGTGTTTACTCGACAGGTTTGTGCTGTTGTGCACAGAATTCGATGTTCGTCAGCGAGGGCCGCCGCACATGGCGGTTAGAGGTCTCAGAAATTTCCATGGCGTTGCCGCTTTTACGGCGTCAGTACAGCCGTTACAGCCAGCACAGCCAACGGACAGCCGAAGTGGCGGCTCTGGCAGCGGCGACTCGGCTTCACCCACGGCGGCGGCGGCAGCGGCGGCAGCGAATGGAAAAAACACGATGGACGTGCTGATGCAAGCCGGCAGAAATAAGGCGGCTAGCAAGGAGCCGGCCGGCGTCGCGCCCGTGGGCGCTGCGCTTATCCCCGCCTCCACCGCCGCTCTCGCACCCGCCGCCCCCGCCGCCCCTGCCCTCGCCACCGCCACCTGTGCCACGACGGCCACCTGCGCCACCGCTTCTGTCGCTGGCTGGCTGCGCCTCGCTGGCTGGCATGCCAAAATGGTGCCGGGGGCAAGCGTGTGGCAACTCGGCCGCTCTGCTCGCATAGGCTGCCATCGGCCCGAGTCTCATCAGATGTCGAGTGCCACGCAGCAGCAGCAGCAGCAGATGCAGATGCAGATGCAAGAACGACCGCCGCCGACGCTCGCCGCCGTACCTTCGCCAACATGGGAGCCGGGCTCGTCGGCTGCGGCTGTCGCTGCGGCGCTGGCTGCGGCAAGGCACGCGCCCGTCGCCGCGGCCGCCGTCGCGCCCGCTACCGCGGCCGCCGTCGCGCCCGCTGCCGCGCCCGCTGCCGCGCCCGCTGCCGCGCCCGCTGCCGCGCCCGCTGCCGCCGCTGTTCTTCGTGCAGGCTTCTATTTCGAGGAGCGTCCTCGCTCCCAGTCTGCTGTTGATGGCGCCGTACCCTCCACTCTTGGCGCTCGTGGGCTACCCGCCTCCGTCGCTGCGGCCATTGCTGCCACCTCTTCCAACGCCTCGGCTGCGCGCCCAGCGCCGAAGTCGCATCGTGCACCGCCCACAGCCCCGAGCGTTCCCACAGCCCCGAGCGTTCCCACAGCCCCGAGCGTGCCCACAGCCCCGAGCGTGCCCACAGCCCCGAGCGTTCGGCAGCCGCCGCCGCGACCCTCGCAGCCTGCAAAGCCTCTGGCGCAGCCTTCGAAGGGTGAAGCGCCCTCACAGCCGCATTGGATCAGTTCTTTCCAGCAGCGTACGGTGGCGCCCGTACACCGCACTGCGCCGTCGCATCGTCGTGCGCCCTCGCCACGCGCCATCGGCCAGCCATACGCCGCCGCCCCAGCCCCAGGGCGCATCCACCGCATGCCTATGCGGACGGCAGTGCGCGCCCCGCCGCCACGACAGCGCCCGACGGACCCGCTTTTGATCGGTCTGGCCACGTCCGCCACGCTCAATGCACACCCTTCGCAGCCGCCTCCGCCGAGGGAACCGGCGCTGCCGCCTACCTCGCAGCCGCCGAGCCCCACCTGCTCGCCAGAGTCGAAAGCGATCGCGTTGCTGCTCAGTGTGAGCGCGACGGTGGCGCCCGACATGGCGCCCGTTGAGGCACGTCCGCCACGGTCTGCACTGGTAGGGGGAAGGGCCGCCGCGGCCGTCGCCTCTCAGCGCATCCCCACGCCGCAGCGCCGTCGCAGCGTGACATTCGCAGACGAGGCTCTGGCGTCGCACGGCCTCGCCGTCGCCGAGGTGCGCCCGCCTTCAGCCCAGGCGCCCACCTACGGGCTCACCTTCGCCGCCTCACATCTCGATGCGAGCATGGCCATTGCGCAGCAGCAGCATCAGCAGCAACAAACGCCGCAGCAGCCACTGCAGCCCGGGGCTGTGAGTGCAGGGGCAGTGGGCAGGTATCACGGCGGCGGGAGGTGGGCCGAGCTGGGTGGTGGCGAGCTGCAGCCTAACGTCTGGATGGTTCCCGTGTCCTTCGTGCAGGGGCAGAGGGCGCCACCACCCAAGCCCATGGCCCATGCGTTGGCCAGCACAGAGGAGCGATCTGCGCTCGCGATGGTGCGGAATCAGCAAGGAGCGTCTTGACCGGGGATGTTCATGTTGCGGCTTAGATTATTGTTAGGTTACTGACTGAACGGTATACGACGTATCGTAAGCCGTAGTGCGTGGAGTCGCGCGCGAGTCATAAGTATAAGATTTCTAGTATACCCGAGGTACACGCTTTCGGCTTTCCGGCATACGAAGCCAACACGTGACAAGAATGACAAAAGAATCTTAAACACCGACACTGCGGCTATCCTCGAGCGACCCTGCTCGTACGCGACGCACCAGGCACCACCTATGCGTAATGTAATACTGTCTACGATACTCAACCACCTGAGGACGTGCTGGCATCATCTTGATCTTCGAAATTCCCCCACCGCCGATCATGTAAAACCGACCGGAACGACTAAAAGAAAAAAACTCATTCGCCCACGAAGCTATCCAACTGTGAGCTGAACTCAGCCCACAAGCTGCGCACCTCCTCAGCGAGCGTCTCGGCTTGATCGCGCACGGCCGCCGGTTTACAGAGGATGTGTTTGGCGCGCTTGGACCCGCCGGACTGGAGCCGCTGCAGCCTGGTCACATTATCTGCCTCGTGGCGTAGCTTGGCGCGCCTACGTGCGACCTCGTGCGCTCTCAGCTCGCGCTCGCCGGCATCCAGTGCCAACCCATACTCAGTCTGGTCATAGCGGATGAACTCGAGTACGCCCTGCCGTGCCGAGTCTAGGGCTAGCTCGTCGCACGTGACGACGCGAACAGCCGCGTCTGCGGGAGCGCCGTCCGTTTGGCCATCGGCCCACTGCAACTGCTTGCCCACATGCCGGCGACGCGTTGTGGCTCCTTGGGGTGCGCGACTCGCCGTGTTGCCGACAATGCTGTTGGCTGCGCGGTCTTGCTGCAAGTTTTCGCCCAATGTCGTCCCTGGTCTCTGAAACTCTGTGTTGTTATGTAGAGCCTGGATTCTCTTGGCCTCGGATGCTCGCGTGCGTCGCGTCGTCATGGGAAGGATCAGGCACGAGAGCCGGGGTGGAGAGGCACCCACACACTTTCGGAGGGACCACAAACTCGAGAAAACGCAAGTCAAGTCAAGTTCAAGTACAAGTTCAAATTCAAGTCAAGACTTGACTTGACTGTGGCCACACCACGCCACACCGCGGCTCGCACGCAACGCCCGCACGCACTACATTGTACCGGTACCGTACATTGTCCAGGGTTGCTCAGCGATATCATGTACTGTATCGGCTCGTTAGAATTACTACATGTACAGCTCGTTACATCTGACTCGAGTGGGGGGGGTGTCGCGTGTGTAACTCAAAAACGTCGTACCGGTACGGCGTTAAGACCACTGTCGTCACGTCGCCCGAGGCGGTCGCCGTCCCTTCACGTCGCCGTCCTGCACTTCTGCGCAGCCATCTTCTTGCACACAATCCAAACAATAGCAATATGCTCTCGCTGATTGCAAAGGCAGGCAACGCTGCGCGTCCTCGCGTCGCTTCATCCTTGCAAATCGCCACGATGGCAACGCACGCTGGAACAGTCAAGTGGTTCAACGCTGAAAAGGGGTTTGGCTTCATCACACCCGACGGTGGTAAAGCGGATATCTTTGTGCACCATACAGGCATTCTTACCGATGGCTTCCGCTCGCTTGCAGAGGAGGAACGGGTGGAGTTTGACACTACAGAGCACAATGGTAAGATCAAAGCCATCAACGTAACGGGCCCAGACGGCGCACAAGTCAAGGGAGCCCCGAAGCCACGCCGCGACGACAACTACTAAGCAGTGCCATCGTCCTTCTGCTCGACCGAACCGGACACTTTCGTTGTCGAGCATTTGCGATAGAGGTGCTTCAGGATGATCGCAAGAGTAGAACGTTGACCAATGACCGCGACGTTGACGTGCGTGGTACCTTGTAGGTACCGTATAAGGAAGTACAAGGTGTGTACTCGAGTACGTAATGATTTTTTGCACTGTGGACTGCACAGCGTATAGATTGAACGTGAGCCGGCACCTAGCCGTGTCGTCGGCTGTGTGTATGAGGTTTCACGCACGTGAGAGGTCAGAGGCAAGGTCTGAAGGTGTCCTGAAGGTGCAAGGTCAGAGGAGGTCTGAGTGCAGCGAGGACTGTAATCTCGAGCTCTGTATCGTAGAGGGACAGGGCCTGTCGGACGAGCACGAGCGGTAACGTAATATGTCACGCCACGCGTATTGAGACCGCTGCGACCTCGCACCTCGCACATCCCGTCCCGTCGCTCAACCAGTTTGGATGCGTTGCCCACCTCCACGAGGCATACGGCGGTGACGCAGCTGCTCCCCGCTGTCGCGAATGCATAGTTGCCGAGCGGGCGGCTGTGCTCTGTGGACTAATCACTTTGGAGTACAGTACTGGAGCTGCAAGCAAGCAAGCTAATTTTAGTCGAAACAACACAAGCTTGCTTGCTTGCTTGCTGGAGCTGCGGTGCTGCGCTCCCACGGTTGTCATCAGATAGCGGCAGGTGCCGAGAGGCTCGGGGGTAAAGTTCCAGCGGCAGTCTCAAAAAGGCAACCCCTCCAGAAGTTCGTGAAACCGTCGGCATCCGATGCGGAACATGCGAGTGGCCGTCTCTCTCCTGTGGCCACTCTGTCCGAGCGAGCTCCGCCCTGTCGTGCCACTCTGATGGGCATGCGCATTTGCTGTACAACTTCACGATGACAACCGTCACGCAAACACGAAACTCGCCGAGGCGCGCGTGCGACCGCTGCATGGCACGATCAACTTCTTGGTTGATGCGTCTGACCTTCCTCGCTATCTCACTGGATGCCTTTCAGGCGAATCCTCCGCCGACGTCGCCGCCTCCACCATCACTATCGCCACCTCCACCATCGCCTCCTCCACCGTCACCATCGCCGCCTCCACCGTCACCACCATCGCTGCCACCTCCTTCACCACCACCGCCATCACCGCCATCACCGCCGTTGCCACCGCCACTGCCTCCGCCGCCGTCGCCTCCGCCTTCGCCACCGCCACTGCCACCACCGCCGTCGCCGCCGCCGTCGCCTCCGCCCTGGCCACCGCCGTCGCCTCCGCCTCCGTCGCCACCGCCACCTTCGCCGCCACCTCCCTCGCCACCTCCACTGCCACCACTACCAAGTCCACCACCGCCCTCGCCGCCACCGCCTTCGCCTCCACCATCGCCACCACTGCCGTCGCCGCCGCCGTCGCCACCGCCATCTCCACCGCCATCTCCACCACCGCCGTCGCCTCCGCCATCGCCTCCTCCATCTCCGCCGCCGCCCTCGCCACCGGCACCCTCACCACCGCCTCCCTCGCCGCCGCCGCCGTCCCCACCGCCCTCAACGCCGCCCTCGCCACCACCGCCGTCGCCGCCGCCATTGCCACCGCCGTCGCCGCCGCCATCGCCGCCACCCTCACCACCGCCCTCGCCACCACCGCCATCGCCGCCGCCATTGCCACCGCCGTCGCCGCCGCCATCGCCGCCACCCTCACCACCGCCCTCACCACCACCACCCTCGCCGCCGCCATTGCCACCGCCGTCGCCGCCGCCATCGCCGCCACCCGCACCGCCGCCCTCGCCACCGCCGCCCTCGCCGCCGCCCTCACCTCCACCTCCCTCACCGCCGCCGTCGCCACCGCCACCCTCACCACCGCCATCGCCGCCGCCGCCATCGCCGCCACCCACACCGCCACCTTCGCCTCCGCCGCCCTCACCGCCGCCCGCTCCGCCACCAATCATGCCCGTCGTCCTTGGCGCAGCCATACCTTCGATCCTATTGCTCATCGCGTGCACCACCTTCTTGATATGGCGCCATAGACAGCTCCGTCGGCGCCAAGCCGCAGCGGTCGCTGCACTTGGCAGCTCGCACGATCGCAAGACGGTCAGCTTCGCACCCGAGGCCTCCCTCTCAGGGAGCATGCTCCCTCTCACCGAGGCCTCCCTGACGAAGCCCGAGATGGAGTCCACGACCGATTCCGGCGGCATCGGGATGGCAGCCCCTGATAAGGAATTACGTGCCGCGGCCTTGGAGTATGCACGTATGCTTGCAACGCGACGAGCGGCCTTACGCGAGCATATGCAACGACAGATGCCTGCGGTGCGTCAGGTGCTGCGGCGCGAGTTGGAGATGCGACATGCGGATGCGACGGCGGCAAGGGAAGAGCGCCGGGAAGAGTGGCGCGCACGGCGCGACGCGGCCAGGGCCGCGACGACGACGACGATGGCGACGATGACGACGGCCACGGCCATGGCCACGGTAACGACGACGCCAACGCCTCGCCCAGGGCCTCTTCGTCATGTTGAAGGGGCTGCGCGGCTTGAGCTGGGAAGGCAACCCAAGCTGTGTCCACGGGGGGATCGCAGTGCACTCGCCACTCAAGCACCATTCCGCCAGAGCTATTCACGCGCGGTTACGTTTTGGGAGGCCGAGGCGCGGCTGCAGAGGGAGGCCGTGAACCTCGCACGACCAAGTACGCCGGCGATGGCGAACTACCGCAGCAGAGCTGGCGGCGAGCACGTCTCAAGAGATCGCGCTCCATTGGCACGCACACTGGGCGCCGCAAGGGAGTGGGGGGGTGAGGGCGCCCCGCATGTGCCGCACCTCACTGGAACGCGGCTGCGACCGTTGATCCACTTTTGGATCCTGGAAGAACGGCTACGTACACTTGATGAGGCCGACAACGATATGGCGCTTGGGACGGCGCTTGGTGTCGCGGCCGACGTCGTCGGCAACGAGGGCGGCGACGTGGGCGGCGCGAGTGGCAGCGTGCTGAGGCAGCTCCATCGAGATCAGAGGCTCGCAGCTGAACGGGAGCGGCGCCAGGCGCTGCTCAGCCAAATCGCCGCCAGGCGCGTGGCGCGGATGCGTGAACACGACGACGGGGCAGGTCGTCCGGCCGCTCACTCGGGCGCGTGGCAGCATCCGCAGCGCTCAAGCCGGGAGTCTGGTCCGCTGACGCGCCGGGGACTCAAGGAAGCACCTCTGCGCTGGCGTCGCGGTCAAGAGGGCAGCACGCATGCGGACGCGCACCCCGGCCAACACAGCAATGGTGTGCCTCATCGCCTGGCTCGAACGGCAAGTCGCGTCTCCCGACAGGCCAGCATTCGAGCGCAGGCGAGCACCACGGCGCTGGGCGGCCGCAGGGGGAGAGGGTGGCACGCTTTGGCGGCGACGCAGCAGCAGCAGCAGCAGCAGCAGCAGCAGCAGCAGGCGAACGCCTCGTGGCTGCCCTCGTGGCTCGGTCGCAGTAGCGAGAGCAGCCTTCTGCCGACATCCACAGCAGGGGCCTCGAGTGCCTCTAGTACCTCTCCCGAGGCAACCCCGGGCTGGATGGGCTGGCTGCTGCCCTGGGCCACGCCCCAGCTCTCGCCGCACGCTATACAAGTGGCCGAGCTCAGCGCCGCTTTGGGCGCCGTTGCCGCACTGGCGGAGCCCGAAGCGCCCGACACGGCGCGGACCCACAAGGCTCGTAAGTTGCTCGAGTCTCGCGCGCGCGCGGCCGAGCGATCCGAGCATCGGCGAGCGACCGAGCACGAAGCGCTGGCCCATGGGGGCGAGCATGAGCACGCCGGCGCCGTCACGGGCGCGGGCGCGTCTCTGCACAGCCTCCAGCTGCGACAAGGGCAGGTGGCCAGCGCTGACTGGGGAGTGGAGCAGCGACGCGACGCGGCCGAGCTCTTGGCCGAGCAGCAACGGCTCGAAGCCGAGAAGGAGGCGCTGAGGCAACGGCTCGAGGCCGAGGCGGCAGCAGCCGCGGCCGCAGCCAGGGCAAAGGCGGAAAAGGAGCGCCAAAAGCTCGAAGAGTCGCAGGCTCGCGCGATCGCAAGAGCTGAGATGCGCCGCAGTGGCAGCAAGGTGATGCAGCAGCAGCAGCAGGCGGAGACCTCGTGGCTGCCCTCCTGGCTCTCGGCGGCGGGGTAATGCGAAATGGGAATCAAATTAGTACTTCGCTTTGATGTACGGTACTAGTTGCCTCTAATAAAGTAGTGTAGGCGGACGAGTAGCAAAATGTAAACGAAACACGGGTACTGTCTACGCTCTACCGCTATACGCACGTTTATGCTTCGCTTGGTATCCGGCGCGGACTTTACGTTTACGGTGGTTCTTGTCTGTTTGTTGTCTGATCGTGTACGACGGGCCACGCGAACGCGAACCGAAGCGAGAACCACACCGAGCACGATGCGGACGATCACGACGATATCCGCGAACTCCTTGGAGTACTGTTTTGTACGCGGCCGGGCTTTCGTACCGCAGTCTCGCTGTACTGAGTACTACCGCGCGCTGACAGGCCTCTGCTGACACGCGCCAGGTGGTGCACGATGGGATGGCGCCGCTGGAACGCTCGCTCTGCCGGGAGGCGGAGCCGGCCTATGCAGGGGTTGGCCTGGCTTCTCTTCGACAGGTGGCGCGTGAGCTGGTGGCCGCGGCGAACGAGTGTGCAATCGAGGCGACGCAACATTGACGAAGCATCTCACACGGCACTGCTCGCCGATGGGCTTTGCAACATCGAGCACGCTGCCATTGCAACTGAGAATCGTACGCACGCGGCGACGGCAGGCGCCCCCCGCCCCCGAGTAATCGGCATGCGCTGTCTCACGGGGTACGTCCCGTGGGTACGCCCTCTGCAGCGCACTCAATGCAGCCTCTACAAGGGTATCGTCACGGATGAAGCCAGGCCCAGGGTTGAGCTCGACTGTCGCCGCGGATGCGGACGGCCCACTTGCCAAATTTGCCCAAGTCGCAAACACGTAGTGATGGGGCGCCATCCGCGACACAGATAGCAGGTGCAGACGCAGTCCATCGGGTGCAATCCGCCTCGTCCGACTGCCATCATCCAGCAGTGTTGAGTTTGGAGAAGCAGGAACAGGAGCGGAACCATAACCAGTAGCCCAAACTTGCCCACGGCGTTGCCGTTCGTTCCGCCACCTCGCGAGCGTCTGATCCAGCATGGCATGCTCTGTGCAAGAGTCTGCCTTCGTGCGAAGGTACACGCTCAGCTTGGCCCCGTCGGGAGGCGATAGGTAGGCTTTCCAAGGAGGTCGCTCCATCCGAGGCGCTTTACGATGTGATTGCGACTCCAGCATCTGCTGCTGCATCTTCTGCATGGTCAGGGCCAGCTCACGAAGTTTCTCCAACTCCCTTGCCACCCGAGCAGCCTCAGCCTCCGCCCGCAGTCTCTCTTGCTCCGCCCTAAGGCGTCGCCGCTCTTCTATGCGACGGCGCTCTGCTTCCTTCGCTGCTTCTAGCGCCGCGAGCTCCAGTTGCCTTCGTGCTTCTTCCTCAGCCGCTGCCGCTGCAGCACGCTCCTTTGCCAACCGATCTTCTTCCTCTGCACGAGCACGCTCGAGCTCTGACCTGGCTGCCTCACGCTGCATTTCCTCCTCCTCGGTCATCGTCAGTACCGATCGCCCCCGCCGAGCTTTCGAACACGCGTCTTGCAGCTCTATAAATGTGATGACCCCGTTATCGTTCGAGTCGATGCCCTTGAAGAGCCGTTCCAGGTCTTTTTCTGAGGCGGCGTCCGCAACGCCTAGCTGCTTGATGATACGCACGAACTCGGGCATCACTATTTGTCCGTCGCCATCTTCGTCGAGGGTGTTGAACAACTCCATCACGCGCGCGGTATGATTTTTCATGATTGCGATCAGCTGAAACGGAAGATCACCAACCCAACGCGCCAAACCGTCCTCGTCGTAACTAGCCGTACGGCGCTCGTCCTCTTCGATGACGAGCGCCGAACGGCCAGCTGCACGGGTTTCCGTAGTCGCCATTTTCCCAAAGGGGCTGTTGCCAAGGATGTCACCCGGACTCTGATCCAGTTGCGTCCGGAAAGCCTGCACGAATTCGTCGAAGTCGATGTCACCAGTGCCATTCGGATCTATCTCTTGCGCCATCTCTGCAACCTGCTCCGGCGTCATTTCAACGCCCACAGCGTTGACGACCAAGGGTAGCTCCGCTGTCGAGATGAAGCCGCTCTTCTTGGCGTCGAATTTGTTGAAGATGGGCCGAAGAATGTTCCTGAGTTCAACGTCAGTAATGGCCGACCCTGCGCTAGTTGTCGCTAGTGGCTCACATTTTGGCGAGGTGCGTCCAGCTGGTGGCTTTGGCGAGACGAGTTCAGCTGGCGGCTGACGAGTTGGCGAGGCTCGTCCAGCTGGCGGGGATCTGGGGCTGACTGGCGGCGAAGCGCGTCCGGACATGGCTAAGCACGTAACGATGCGGATCGTGCGCTGGCTAGTCGCGCGGACCGTTGGCCAGCCAGTCGCCCGAGTGAAGGACCCGTCAGCCACAGGACCGACCTGACACAAAACGACCTCCGCGGTGGGGGGCGACTGTAAAAAGAAGTTTGGGAGCCGCGTCGCGATGTGCACCCAATCTCAAAAGTCATATCAAAGCCACACTCTCTCGCACATCCTGGACCCCGGAAACGCGTTGCAAATTGCGCACTCTTTGCAGTGCAATGCTCACTCCGCCGCTGGAGCTGCACGTGCGGCGAATCAGTTGACGAATTCCAACGCGAGACCGCAGTGAGTGTATTCTGAGCGGGCAGCCGTAGCACCGGCTGTCGAGTGTGTCGCGTTAACTTTCACAACCAATGTTTGAAATCGTACACCCCCAAAAACCGTTCACACCAGATCGTCGAACGAGGCACATCCTCTCGTGCGACGCGAGGCCGTCCATGCGACGCACGATGATACTCTTGTTAGTGGTGCCGACCACTACTTTTGGTCCGCATGCTTATGCAGACTCTGCAATGCTCCACAGCCGCTTAAGAGGGCAAAAGCCAGCCATGGCCGCAGCAGACCTGCTCGGCGTCATCAACGCTTTTTACAAGTCCTCTCCATACCAAGCGGCCTTCCTCACCTGCGGCTTCAAGGCTATGTGCAGCGACGCGATAGCGCAGAAGACGGAATCCGCACGCAAGCAGCCCAGATTCAGCTTTCGGCGAAACATTGCCTTCATCATCTATGGTGGATTGTACAATGGATTTTTCGAGAACTTTCTATTCAACAACTGCTTCCCGGTTGTTTTTGGTGAAGGCACCGACCTAGTCACTGTTGCCAGCAAGGTCGTCGTCGATCAGCTGATTCTGACACCATTCCTGTGTTTACCAGCTGCTTACATCGTCAGGGCTCTTGTCTTTCGGTCCTCGGTGCGCGACGCGCTTTCTCGGTACGTGAGTGACGCAAAGAAAGACCTGCTGTGGAAGTACTGGCTCATCTGGACTCCCACACAGTGCCTGACCTTCAGCGTGGTGCCCGTGCACTTGCGCATCGCGTTCATCGCATCAGTCAGCTTCTTTTGGTTCATTTTGCTTTCCACGATATCGAATCGCGCTCCGGTCAAAGAGTGAGAGGCGATCGGGAGGAAAGTGATCCGATCTGACACACCTTGGGGACAGCTCGTCGACAAACTGCCAGACACGGGTAGACACCCCCGGACGGGACCGTAATAGCCAGAGCCCAGATTGCCCACAGATACCATACTGCAGTATGTATAAAATATACCATTAGGCAAACATCGCGAACCGTCGGGCTGTACCGATAATATGAAATTCGCTTGGCTCTGCCGCTTGACCGGACTCGACTATGAATCTATGTTCCGTGTTCGAGGGAAACTACACGCGTGTCGGCGTGCCGCGCGTCTCAGCAACAGCATCCCCTGCGCCCCGGTGGCATTCCGATTCAAAAGCTCAATCCGTCCACTTCACGCCAGGAATCTTCACGCCAGACGGGAAGAAGCGCGTCTTCATCGCAAACGTCTTGTCGTCACGTCCCAGCTCCCACTCGCGGAGGATGGACTCCATGTCGCTCGCGTCCTGGCTCAGCGTGAGCGTCTCAGCGCGCACCTGTCGGCGCAAGGCGCCGAGGTCAAATGCAGCCTCGTCGCCGTCCTCGACGAGGCAGCTCTCAACGGCAGCACGCCACGGCTCGGCCTCTGACGCCGCCGAGTCGCCCAGCTTCAGCCGGCGGCGCAGCGTCCGCATGGTCGTCTCGAAGGCATCGTGCGGGCGCGCAGCGACGAGCGTTGGGTCGGAGTCGGTCGCATGCGGGTAAAGGCCCGGAGCTAGCCAGAGCATCCGAGGCCAGACGCAGCCGAGGCCGCGGCGTAGGCGCGCGACGTGTGCCGCAGGTACGCGTGCCAGCAGCTGTGGAAGGATCGGGACGAGGCGAGAGGCTCAGAAGACGTTCCTATCTGTCCCAATCAGTCGCAATCAGTGGTACTCACCTGCGGAAGGATCGGGATGTCCGAAAAGTTGAGCCGGATGGAGAAGCGGTGCCAGGGCAGCACCTCCTCGAAGGCCATCTCGACGTCGTCCTGGATGACTACGGGTACGCAGCCCACGAGCACGCACTCGTACCTGCCAAATTAGGGAGGTTCCATCAGACGCAATCCACCGCAATCATCACCAGCATGCGCTCGTACCTGCCATCGTGCCCAATCAGATGCCAAATTAGGGAGGGCCCCCATCAGAGGCCGCCACACGCAAGGAGACGCACTCGTACGCATGAAGTGGGCATCAGGATCAATCAGCGGCCATGAGCGGCCATGAGCGGCCATCACAGCGTACTGGCGAGAGGAGAAGCCGTAGCCTGCGGGCGCGAGGCAGAACTTAGCCGATGCGTAGTTATCCACGTGCGTAGGGAAGGGGAGCTTCTCCTGCACGCCGTTGTCGAAGGTGAGGATTTTGAAGCGCGGGTGGCGCCGGTGAGCGCGGTATACGCCTTGACGGACGCCGAGAGAGTAATGACGGCCCCAATTCAGGTTCATCTTGCCGGAGAAGAAGAGGTCGTGCTTGAAGGAATCCTCCGCTGGAACGAGGCGCAGCGCGGCCGCATCGAGGGGAGCGACCTTGGCGAAGTCACCGTGCAGCATCCAGCGATTGAGACGCGCCTGTTCGCCATGGAAGGGGGGCACCGTGATGTCGAATCCCACCTTGTGATCCCCTTGCCCCTGTCCGTCGACCTTGACCGAGGCGGGGGCGCCCCAGTGGTGTATCATGATAAGGGGCGTCGACTCACGCACCGACTCGCGCACGAACCGATTGCCCTGGTCCTGCGTCATCACGATCAGGTGGTCGCGCCCGCCACGGCGTGCCCAATACTTGGGCCACGTCTGCCGTACGTACTGCAGCACGTCGCGAAGTGGCTTGGCCGCGGGCAGCGTGAAGTGCTTGAAGTAGTACCTGCCCAAGGACGAAGGCGGTTCGCCCATCAGCGACGCAAGCAGCGCCTGGCGTCACACCGGTGAGAGTCGCGACGCAAGCAGCGACGCAAGCAGCGACGCAAGCAGCGACGCAAGCAGCGACGCAAGCAGCGCCTGGCGTCGTACCGGTGAGAGTAGAAGCCGAGGGAGAGATGGAGAGGTATGAAGAAGAAGTCGGCCTGCTCGGGGTCGAGTGTGCGGTACGGCGAGCGCAGCAGCTGCTGGTGCAGCATCACATCGACGCCATACCAATGGTCACGCGTCCAGTCGCCCCGGCGGAAGGTGCCCATCCAGCTAGTGAAGCGTGGCGGCACGTCGTACACGTAGACCCGTGGCCGAAGGCCTGTGGACGGCGCTGTCGGCCGGAGAGGCGTAGCGCCCCCGAGCGAGCAGTCGGCTCCGTAGATGCCCGGCTTGCACTTGCAAAAGTTGGAGACGCACGTGCCCTGTCCAGAGCAGTCGTTGAGGCACTTGTGCAAATGAGTATGCTCGTCCATCCGGAGGTCACACTTGGCCCCCGACCAACCGGGGAAGCAGCGGCACTTGGGTACGCGTTGGTTGAGGCATTCCTCGAGATTGTATTGACGCCCGCCCGGCTGACAATCCGCCTCCTTCGGGTAGAACTCGTACGGCAGCTGCACAGAAAGGATGCCGTGCCCCGAGCACCGGTCATCGGAGGCACTCGCGTCGGCATCCGCCCGTGTGCGCTGGAGCCACGTCTCGTTCGCTACGACGGGCATCCAGCCCATGCGGTTCTTGACGTCGGCGGCCGCCTGGGCCATCGTCTGGCCCGGCTTGGGCTCCACCAGGCACTCCTGGCGCGCGTCCAGGCCGAGCTCGTGGCACTCCCACACGCACTCGCAGCTGCTTGGGAAGGCGGGCTGCGTGTGGATGCCGCAGGACGCGACAGGCATCGCGAGGCCCCACTGCTTGACGCACGCGGGAAAGAGCGGCTCCGAGCAGTCGGCGCCCGTATAAAAGGGCGGGCAGTCACAGCGACCCAGCTCGAGGTTGCACGTGCCGCGCCGTGTGCACTCGGGATGGCACTGCTTGCTGGCGGCCGTGGCCAAAGGGCCGACGCTGCTTGGCGTCGGCGCGACCGCAGCGGCGACGGAAAAGCTGGTACTGCTTGGTGTCGGCGCTGCCACAGCACTACCACCGGTGAGAGCTCTGTTCGCATCGCGGAGCGCCGCTTCGGCAGCGTTGAGGTCGAGCTGCATGCTGTCCACGACATTGGCGATCGAGGTGCGGGTGTTGACATCGTCAGTCATGCAAAGACCACGCCCGCCGTCGGCCTTGACGCACTGCGCCCAGTCGCCCACCACCACAGTGCGCCGTTCCATGACCGGCCGGTGAAAGGCGAGCATGATCAAGAGGACCGTCACGAGCGCGAAAGCCGCGTTGATAAGAGCCGACATGCAAAATTCCCGGCGCCGCGACGGCGCTTTTTTTCCTAAGTGTGAACTCACAGTCCTTCCATCCTTGAAACTCAAACGCGTTACCTCTATCTAATCAGAAACAACGTCTCTTCGTGGATCTTTGGCAGAACCTCTAGCAAATCGACGTCCCGTCGCAACTGCCAGACAGGGTATGAGGGACCATTAGGCTCTGTGGGGCACAGCTCATCGACCGTTCCCCGCATCCAAAGGGACTCCCTCCGCATCGAAGGCATCTGGCGACGTCTTCGCCAACCAGTGCGGCAGGTGCACAGGCAGATCGAGGGGCGCACGCCCCACATCAGCGAGCGCCTCGGCCACGAGCGCATGCACCATCGCATTCCCAGCGGCGCTAAGGTGAAGCCCATCGGCCTGGAGCAACGTGCGCCATCCGGATCGCGAGTGCATGGTGAGGAAGAGGTCAATGAATCTGACCTCCTGTGCCACGCCGGCAACACGCCTAGCAGCTCGCACATAAGGCGCCAACCCATCGCTGCCGAGACCGCCACCATCATCGAGACCATCGCTCATGCGGAGGCTGTACGCTCGCCAATCGTCCGCATCGCACGGAGGGGGAGACAAGAGGATACGCTTTGCGAAAGGAAGCTTCGCTTGCAACTGTGCCAGGATCTCGATCAGGTTGTGCTCGAATTCGTCCACGGGTACGTGCAGCGCATGCGAACTGCAGTGACTGTCGTTGGAGCCAAGCGTGAGGGTGACGGCCGCTACCGAGTCACGGTCGGTCGGCAAGAGCGCATCGTCGAGAGCCTCAAGCAGCATCCTGGAATTGTAGCCGCCAAAGCCACGATTGAGCACGTCGGCTCGCCGCGACCACGCATAGTCTCTCGCGAGCAGTGCCACCCATCCAGGGCCTTGCTCTGTGTCGCTGCCGAGCGGACTGCCACGAGGATGTCTAGCCACTTGTAGAGTGGTCGACGTACCGATGTGGGAGGCGTACTCGGTGATCGAGTCGCCCAGGCACAGGATCGACCGACGGTGGGTTGTGTATTGAGCTCGGGCGGTGGACAGGAGCCGCAACGGTTGGCTTCGCGAGGCTCCACGCATATGAACAACCCAGTCTACCACACCACAGATGTGCACGGTCCTCTACGCCTGGCACGGTCTGCGAAGCCTTCACGGTTGATATGCAGACTGGGCGGCGGAGTTCCCCGCCTCCTCTCCGGTCGGCGAAGTTGCAGTGTGAAATGGACCAGCATGCAACGAAATCTCCACGTGACCGGTGGTCGTGCGTCTTGCCGACATAGCAATTATACGTGAACGGGAACGCATGCAACGAGGAGTTCAGATGAAGTCCGCAGTCCACCGTTTCACTTTTGGAGCTCGTGACCCACCACAATTCTTTCAGCCTTGGGAGGCAATCCTCCTGCGCGAGCTGCTCGCTCTTGGCGGCTGAAGCACCTAAGCGTTTGCCGCGATGCATCCCTCATTGAGCGCCGCAGAGCTCGGTGTCATGAAGCTCCCTCCGCAGCCTTCTCGGCCGCGGGCCGTGGTGCCCTTTGGCGGCCCGATCGGTGCATGGGGTAGCCCTACGAAGATGCATGACGGAGGCGGCACTCAGCTGCCGTCTGCGGCGCGCGCAGTAGCGCCTCTGGACGTCCCGCACCGCAATCCTCCCAGCCAGAAGGGCAACGTGCAGCTCATGCTCCCCCGCACTTCCACGCCTTACACAGACCTGAGCGTGAGCCGGCCCTTCACGCCGGGCGATCTGCCGGCGCTGCCGGCCGCCAGTGGCTCGCCATATGATGAAGACCGCAAGCTGCGCCGCGAGGTCATCACGCTCCGTAAGCGAATCAAGGAGCTTGAGCAGCAGGTCACCGACCTGAACACGAGTCGCAAGCCCATCGACGTGGCCGTGCGCCAACGGCAGATCGACTCGGCATACGGGGTGGTGCGCCCAGGGGCCATGCCGCATCTCGACGGCTCGGGCGCCGTGGGCGAGACGAACGAGTGCACTCCCCCTAACGAGCTCGATCTGAAACTCGAGCAGGTGCAGCGCGAGTGGCAGGCGAAGCTGCGCGAGCTCACCGATCAGTACGAGCGACGTGTCGCGGACGGCGATCGTGAGAAGGAGACGACTCTCTCGCAGCTTCGCGTGATGAAGACGCAGGTGGGCGCCCTGAGCGGCTCGCTCGAGGAGTCCTCCGCCCGCTTCAGCAAGAAGGAGCGCGAGGCACGAGAAAAGGAGCGTCAAGCGCGCGTCGACCTGCTGCATCGTCAGGCCGGCAGGCGCATACGGAACCAGGGCATCATGTTCGGCTTCAACGCGTGGGCCGAGTACTGCTACGCGCGTGCGTATGCGCTCGGCAAGCTGCGCGAGTGTGCCAACCGGCTACGCAAGGGCACGGCGGAAGCCTTCTACGGCTGGTTGTGCGTGACGCCCCCGATGACCCCTGATGGCCCCTGAAGACATTTCTGTGATGACCCTTGATTGCCTTCTACGATTGCCATATTTCTAGGGTCTGCTCGGCCAACCGATAGGCCAACTGTCGCACAACGTCAACCCCCGGACGACTCAGCCCGCATCCCATGCCTGAGACTCCGTCCCATGACGTGCAAGAGAGAGGCGCCGGCCCTGGCCACCTAAAGGCTTGCGATTGGATCAAGACCGCCGGGGCCGGACTTGCCACATGCCGCGCCGCGCCACCTGGACGCTGCTCGCCGCTGCTTGCCGCTGCCGCTGCTGTCGTCGCCGCCCGCCGCCGCCGCCACCTTCTTGGCTCGACCTGCCTGCTACTGCCTGCCATGATCTCGGGTAGATCTCGGGCTGTGCTCCCCGCTGTCCTCCCCGCTGCAGCAGCCTCTCACGAACGGAAGTCCCCCTTGTGTTGCTTGCACGTGGCAGGCGCGTGCTCGAGAACGAGGCGATCAAGAAGCTGATGGGCGACAAGGTGCTCGAGAAGCGCTCGGTGCAGGCGCAGCTCGAGCACTGGAAAAGGGAGGCGGCGCAGACCGAGCACGAGCGTAAGCTGCTGCACGACCGAGTGAAGGAGCTCAGCAGCAGCCTAGACGAGGCCGAGTCTCAGCTGCGAGAGCAGGCACACGTGCTGAGCGAGCTCGACACGCATAAGGCGCGGCAGGAGAAATACTTTCGGAACAAGCTCGAGCTTCTGCAGGTGGCGCACGAGGACGATACCAAAGGCCTCAGCGAGCGCGTGCGGGAGCTCACCGCGACGCTCACGGCCAAGGAGCACGAATACGCGACGCTCCTCGGCAAGAGTACCTCGCCAGAGCAGCTGATCGCCGAGAACAAGCGCTGTCTGGAGCAGGCCGCCCTCGCCGATGAGCGACGCCTCGAGGCGGAGGCGGAGGCGGCGAAGCAGGTCGCTGATTGCGTCTGATTGCGTCTGATTGCGTCTGATTGCGTCTGATTGCGTCTGTATTGCGTCTGATTGCGTCTGTATTGCGTCTGATTGCGTCGAGGCGGAAGCGGAGGCGGAGAATCAGATAGCCTTTCACACGGAGCTGATTGCGGCCCACGTGCGTCTGATGGCGTCTGATGGCGTCTGATGGCGTCTGATGGCGTCTGATGGCGTCTGATCACCCCTTGTTTGGCAGGTGGCCTCGCACAAGACGCTGCTCGAGAAGCTGCTTGAACAGCAGCGCGCCAAGTTTGATCAGTGGCAGGCTGGCTGCACGTGCCAGTATGCAGCGCGGCGCGAGGCGGCGCTGCAGGTACCAGTGCCTCGGAGTGCCTCTGAACACCTCTGAGTATTTCCGAGTGCCGCTGTTTTGCCACACTGACGATGGCTGATATTGCCGTCTTGGCCGCGCCTCAGGCGGAGTTTGAAAAGCAGCGGCTCGAGCGGCTCGAGCTCATGCACAAGCAGAGTGCACGCCGTCTGATGCATGTGGGGCTGTCGAGTGCCTTCTCAGGATGGTGTGAGTTTTGGGTGGCTAAGACGTACGCCATCGAGCAGCTGATGGCCACTGAGTGCCACTGAGTGCAGAGCCGCCGAGTGCCACCAAGTTCCTCTGAAGGCCTGTGAGTGCCTCTGAACGCCTCTGAGAGCCTCTGAGTGCTCTCCTCATCAGGTACGCGATGGGACGGCTACGCGAGGTGGCGAATCGTCTCAAGTCCCCCGAGCTCCAGCATGCATTCGCGCACTGGCTCAAGCGGTTGCATGCAACGGTCGCGGCACATCTGCGCGCGGAGGCCCAGATGAAGGCCGAGCTACTCACCGAGGAGGGCCGAAAGATCCAGCGACTCGAGGAGGCGCTCACGAAGGCGCTCGGTGCTCTCGCGGTGGTGACCGACGAGAGGAAGGCTCTCGCCCAGCAGTGTGCGCAGCTCGATGGCGGGCTTGCGATGGAGGCACTGGCCAAGGAGGAGGCCGAGGCGAAGGCCAAAAGGGAGCGCATTGAGCTCATGCACAAGCAGGTGCGCCTGATAGGCTCTGAGTGCGTCTGATGGGCTACGAGTGCGTCTGATTATCATTGATGGAGCGCCTCTTACCCCTGCACCCGCGCAGATGGTGCGGCGCATGATGAACGCAGGCATCACGCGCGGCTGGTCCGTCTGGGTGGACACATGGCGTGCTAAGTCCTCCGCGCTCGCGAAGCTGCGCGCGTGCGGCAACCGGCTTCGTGCACCGGAGGTGACCCAATTCTTCGACTTCTGGCGCCTAGACGTCCTTCACCTCAAGGCGGCGCGCGAGGCGAAGGCAGCACACGAGCGCGAGGTGCAAGCAGCCCAGGCTCGCATGGACCTACTCTCGCAACTCGATCGGATGAAGGCGGATTACGAGAGGCGGCTCGCCGCCTCGGAGGCCGAGAGGATGGCCCTCCATGCGAAGCTGCTCGTACTGGACGGCGGCCAATCGCAGATGGAGGCCATGCTCGAGGCTCAGGTGAGATTATGGGCGCTGATGATACCTCTGATGATCACCTCTGATGATCACCTCTGAGGGCCTCTGATGGCCTCTGATCCTTTCTGACGAGACCGCTGATGACCTCTGATGACCTCTGATGACCGCAGGCGAAGATGGAGAGGGAGCGCCGTATCGAGCTGATGCGCCGGCAGAGCGGCAGGCGCTTCATGAACGTGGGGCTCACCCGAGGCTTCATCGCCATCCAGCAGTGCGCCCAGGCGCGACGGCATGCCATGCATCAGCTCAGGCAGACTGCTCGGCAACTCAAGGCGTCCGCCCTCTCGAGCGCGTGGAGCTTCTGGGCTGAGGGAGCCGCCACGGCGCGCGCGACCAGGGAGCAGAAGGCCTTGCGAGCTCAGATGGCGAAGGAGTCGGGGCTCAAGGGGGATGCTCTGACGAAATCCGAGCGGCTTCAGAAGCAGGTTCGGTGGCGCGGATGATTGCCACTGATGGCCTCGGATGGTCCCTGATGACGAATTTGATTGCCACTGATTGCCTCATGACGAATTTGATTGCTACTGATTGCCTCATGACGAATTTGATTGCGACTCTTGACGCGTGATTGACTCGGACTGCAGGTGCACCATCTCGAGCGTCTGCTGAAGCAGGCCGAACTAGACAAGCAGGCGGCGCTCAAGCGACAGGCTGTGGAGTTCACAGGCTCGACGGAGGAGGTGCTTGCGATGCGCGCGGCCGCGGAGAAGGAAGAGCGGATCGAGCTGCTCCGTCGGCAGTCCGTGCGCAGGCTGCTCAACGCGGCGCTCGCCAACGGCTGGTCAGCGTGGGTCGAGCTTTGGGCGGCTCGCACGGACGCGAAGCGCAAGCTACGGCTCGCAGCACGCTCGTTCCGTTCACCAGGCATCAGCGACGCCTTCGACGTGTGGTTTGCGGTCGTAGCCGCGCTGCAGCAGCGTCAGCGGCTACGGGAGGAGCGACGGAGATCCCTCGGGCTTGAAGGCAAGGCCCTCACCCTCTCTGAGCAGATGCAGCGCAAGTGCGCCGAGTACGAGCGGCGGCTGCAGGCGGCCGAGCTCGATAAGGAGACGGCGCTGAAGCGACAGCTGGTCGAACTGACTGGCACAGCGGACGAGGTGATGGCAATGCGGGCGGGGCAAGAGAGGGCGGCGAGGATCGAGCTGCTCCACCGACAGGTGAGTGGGACGTGCTGATGGCCTTTGATGAGCACCTTCGAGTGCGTCTTGTTGCGTTTGGATTGGCCCTGATTGGTTCTGAGGGCGCGCATCGAGCTGCTCTGCTGGTCGACTCTGCTGGCAGGTGGCCCGACGCATCTTAAGCCGCGGCCTCAGCGCTGGATGGTCCGCGTGGCATGACTTCTGGTCGGCACGCGCGTTCGCGTACGAGCGGCTGCGTGAGTGCGGCAATCGTCTCAAGGCGCCTGAGGTAGCGGGCATGTTCTCGTTCTGGAGTGCGGATGTGATTGAGAGCCGAGCTCGGATGGAGCTCAAGGCGCTCAAGAGGCGGGAAGACGCGCTCGCGTCGGGCCAATCGGCTCTCAAGGCGAGGACCACTGATTGCCACTGATGACGACTCTGATTGCGCCACCGATGACGACAGATCCCACGGAGGTCGGACTGCTGAAGAGGAATATTCCATGAGGGGTCCAACTGCTGAACGACGAGCATACCACTCATGGATCTCCCCTATCTCCCCGGATGGCTTCCCTCATCAGGTGGAGATAGAGAAGCTCAAGCTCGATCACGAGCGCGAGATCGCCGAGCTCCGGCTCGAGCACAAGAAGCATCTCGAGCGCCAGCTGACGGTGCTCACCGGCTCAGCGGAGCAGGTGAAGGCCATGCAGACGGAGCAGCAAAAGGAAGAGCGTATCGAGCGCATCCGCCAAAGGGTGCGTGCGTGCGTGCGTGCGTGCATGCGTGCGTGCGTGCGTGCGTGCTGCAGGCTGAGGACGAGTGATGAAGATTGAGGACGATTGATACCCCCCCGCCTGATGATTTCTGATGGCCTCTGATGGAGCGCCGCATCGAGCTGTGCTGCTTCGTCGTCAGTCCGTGCGCAAGCTGCTTAACGCGGCGCTCGCCGACGGCTGGTCAGCGTGGGTCGACCTCTGGGTGGCTCGCAGCTACGCGCTCGCTCATCTGCGAGCGGTGGGAAACAAGCTCCGCTCGCCCGAAAAGGCAAGTGCCTGGTCTTTTTGGTCGAGCAGCATGCTCGAGGCGAAGCGCCTTGCTGAGCTCGCGAGGCTGGAGCGCGAGGGTGCATCTCTTGAGGCGCAGCTCCGGCGAGCTCGGCACGAGGCTCATCAGGCGGGCCTCGTCAATCTCGCGCACGAGGACGAGATCCGGGCGCTGCGCGACAAGCTCGCCGAGCTGGGCGGCGCGATGGGCGACGGCGCGAATGTCAAGTCGACCCTCGAGGAGCTCAGGTGATAGCCTCTGATTGCCACTGATTGCCACTGATTGATCACTGATTGATCACTGATTGGCCACTGATTGATCACTGATTGGCCACTGATTGATTGACCACTGATTGGCCACTGATTGATTGACCACTGATTGGCCACTGATTGGCCACTGATTGATCACTGATTGGCCACTGATTGGCCTCTGATTGGCCACTGATTGGCCACTGATTGGCCACTGATTGATCACTGATTGGCCACTGATTGGCCTCTGATTGGCCTCTGGCCCTCATACGTGTCCACCCTCGAGGAGCGTCCTCTCAGGCGCGCCTATGAGGCCGAGAAGGCCAAGCATGCCGAGGCCGCGGCGGCGGCGGTGGAGGCGGAGCGCCTTCGCGTCGAGTCGGAGGCAGATGCGGAGAGGAGGCGTGTCGAGAGCCAAAAGCTCTTGGAGCGCCTCCTTGCCGAGCAGCGGCGCAAGCTCGAGGGGCAGTCCGAGAGGCTCGGGGCGGACGCGCTCCACGCCGAGCGGCTTCAAAAGGAGAGGCTCGAGAGGGAGTTGACGAAACACGCGGCCGAGCTCAAGGCGGCTAAGGTGGAGCTGCAGGCGCTCAAGCTGGCCGCCGCGGCCAAGCAGCGGGAGGCGCAGGCGACGCTCGAGAAGATGAGGGAGGAGGCCGAGGCCGCGCAGCGTGGCCTAGAGAGCGAATCGAATCGGATCCGCAAGGAGTTGAGTGCGACGAGTTCACGGCTCGCCGCTGAGAAGGAGGGGCGGCAGGGCGCAGAGGCCAAGGCAACTGCCGAGGAGAAGGGGCGCCTGGCGGCCGAGAAGGAGCTTGCTGCGGTGCTCGCGAAGGCACAGTGGAACGCCGCATGTGCTGAGAAGGCGGAGGCAGCGCACGTGGCGACGATCAAGGCGCTCAAGGAAGAGCTCAAGGAAGAGCTCAAGGCGGCGCAGAAAGACAAATCCCCACGCCACGCGCGCCCACCCAAGGAACGCGGCAGGGGCTCGCGGTCGCTGCCCGGGGGCTTCGATTTCGAGGAAGGTCCTTTCGCCCCACCCGTCTCGGTGCAGCTCGCGACCGCGCTGCGCAAGAACGCGGGCAAGGTGCTCGATTTGTTCCGTGATTGGGACACGGACGGGGATGGCCAGGTGCATGTGAATGTGAATGTGAATGTGAATGTGAATGTGATTGGGACACGGACGGGGATGGCCAGGTGCAGCCGCGACGAGCTCCACTGATTTACCACTGATTGCCTATGAGCACAGCCCTTATTTGGCAATGTGTTCCTATATTTGGCAGGTGAGTCGTGCGGAATTCCACGAGGCAATGGGCGCTCTCGGTCTTGAAGTGCCGAGCGCCGAAATTGACACCCTCTTTAGTGAGTGGGATAGGGACGGCGGCGGCAGCCTTGACTTTACCGAGCTCAAGAAGATTCTGAGCCAATCAGCGCCGCCCACGCCGCTGCAGCAGGCTGGCAATGCCGTCAAGAATGGGCAAGCCTTCATCAAGGGGGCTGGCTCAAAGGCCAAGGTGCCCCAAACATGACGGCGGTGCTGGGCAAGTACTGGGCAAGAAGGAGGTCGGCGGCGGTGTGGATGGGCTTTGAGAGGTTTTGCGGCGCGTGAGCAGGCCGTTTTGGGCCGGGCAGCCGCCAGCAACAAAGTCAAAGCAGTTCGAACGTCGAGACGCGTTGTCTTGCATTTGGTGCCTTCTTCTGTACCCTCCGTTTCGAGAATGTATACGTAACTCGATTGGGTCCATGTTGTAAACGAGTATCATGTTGGGCCGACTGCGTACATGTAATAGACCGCAGGCAGCATGGCTGCCGGGCGAGCGTCGAGAAAGCATCGAGGGACTGGAGTGGCGTGAATGGTGTGCACATTCAGAGTTGTGTGAACATATTTGGGGAGGCACGAGGAAAATACATGCAAAACATGTTACATCGGTTTCAGATTAGTTTGAAGTGACTTTGAAGCGCGGTGCGCGCCGCGGAGCCATGGCAGAGCTCGTGCTCGGCGCGAAGCTGCTACGGTGGACCGCGCCTTGGATGGACAGGGCGCGAGCCAAGGTCAAGCACGCCGAGCTGCAGCGGGAGGCCGAGCAAGCGTTGCGGGAGAGGCTCCGGCCAATCTTCGACGCTTACGACAAGGACAAGAGCGGATCCATATCAAAGCGCGAGCTGAAAAAGATGATGAAGAAGGCCAAACTCCTCGATATGACCGACGCGAAGATTGCAGCCATGATGGCCGAGGCTGGCGGCAGCGACGGGCATCTTGACTTTGAGGGGTTTGTTCGGTGCGCAGTCGCAGGGGGCCTTGGAGCCCTCGCAGTCACCGAGGTCGACGATGCGAGAAAGGCCGCATCGACCAACTACCTCCAGCAAGGGGACGCGGACCTTTCGACGAGTGAGGTCTTCCACGTGCGGCAGAAGCTACGGCGGGATGCGCTCGTCTTGAACGCGCTGCAGCCGTGGTGGACGGCGGCCGTGGCGACTGCTCGAGTGCGTCGACCCGATGCCATCGAACTGACGCAGGCCGACTACGTGTGCATCTACGAGCAGATCTACCTCGACCTCGTGGGCGACGACCCGAAGGATGCCGAGCTCGAGGCCAACAGCTCATGGGTTGATGACACGGGCGGTGGGAGCGTGATGACGCGCGTCATCTTCTTTGATTCGCTCTTCGAGCTCGTCGACGTTTATGCGAAGACGACCGAGCGTCGTGAGTATGCTAAGATCCTTCGCGAGCTGCTCGAGCGCGTCATCAATCCCGACGGTACGATCGGTCATCACAAGCCTCTCTACATCGAGCCACCGCCGCCGCCGCCGCCGCCGCCGCCGCCGCCGCCGCCGCCTCCGCCGCTACCGCCACATCCAGCGCCCCCGCCGGGAAAAAGCATAAAGCGCTATCGTCCTCCGCCTGCGCCATTGCCTCCGCTGCAGCCGTCGCCGTCTCGGGCACGGCCGGAGAAGGAAGCTCCTGCGTCACCCATCCTCCTCAAGGGAGGCTACCGCGTCGCCTTCGGCGCGACGACGCGGGATGAGCCGTACGGACGAGAGGAGATCTCGGCTCCGAGCTCACTCGACTACGCGCCGGTGTTCTCGAGTATGGGCTCTGGCTCCTCGAGTCGCGCCGGTGGTGGATGGGGCAGTGGACCACCTGCGCTCACGCCGAGCCGCCACCCCTCTGTGACGCTCTCGGAGTCACCTCAGGAGGAGCCAACCCTCTTGCCCGCCCTCGGCCACACGCGGAGTAGCCTGAACGCTCGCTGCCCCGGTGACGAGACGGTCTCTACTATACTCGGAAGTGGTCCTTCTCACGAAACCGACGAGGGCGGCTGGGGCGCAGCTAGCAGCATGGGCATCGACATCCCTCTGGGCTCCATCTGGGAGGCGAGTCCCTCGCGCCCGTTGTCAGCGAGCTCGAGGGAGATTGTGAATGCAGAGCTCGCCGATGCTCTGCTCCACGACCGCACCGCGTTCACACCCGAGGAGATGGACCTCTTGGGCATCTCGGAGGTGCATCCAGACAGCTTTGTGACGATCGGGCTACCCGGCCACGAGCGGTACTTCCGGCCTGTGAAGCTCACGGCCGGGGGCATTCTCCTTGCGTGGTCGATGCGTCAGCCACGGCGCCGGCTGTCAGCCTGGTGGGCCGTGGGCACGCCACCCAGCAGCAGCACTGAGATGGCGCCCGAGATGGCGCCCGAGTTTGTGACCGAAACGGCGCTCCCAACGGCGACTTGGGACCAAACCTGGGTTCCATCTGTTCAGGAGGAGGGACAGCTTGCATTCCGAAGCTCCTTGTCCTGCCCTACCAACGCCTTCCCGGGCTATGGGCAGCAGACAAAGGAGCGGGCGCTCTACACGGCGCAGCGCCCGCCGCACTTGCCTCCGGTCCTGGAGCCTCGATCTCCCGCCCTCAAGATGGCGAATCTCGCTCCGCTCCCCCTTGGCCGGGCCCGAAGCGGCTCTCAAGCTGCGCCACCTCGCGCATCGACCGTCCCTGCACCGGACAGCCTCGACGTCTTGTGGCGGCGACGCACCGGACTGGCCACTCCAAGTGCCAACAGGCGTGTGAATGAGCGACTTGCCCTCAGCCGGCTCCTGAGCGATGCTGGTTCGCCAGTTGCGCGTCTGCGCCCCTCACAGCTCAAAGGGGCGGTTGACGAATATTGGCCTCGGCCTGCGACTCAGGCCCGGCCGATGCCGCGCATCGTACCCACCATGGCTAGCCCCATCGTGCCCACCGGCGGCTCTTCGATTCTCCAACGGCCGTCTATGGTGACAAGCGCCGCGCCCTCGGGCTTGTTTGAGGTCAACCTCTCTCCATGTCAGAGGTTGCTCCATGGCAGTTGGTAGAGAGCTACGCTAGGCAGTACAGTACCAGTAGGAGACGAGAGGTGGCGCGGCGAACAACACCTACGGGTAGCTTACCACCCCCAGTACGCTCAGCGCCTCAGCCCAGCACAATTAGGTTGAATGGGCTGTGCTGGTTTCCTGCTCACACGCTTCACAACTCTGCTCGTCCACCAGCGATCCTTGTCTCTCCATGCAGCTCGCCAAATCGTGCGGTTGTGGGTCACATCGAGGCGCTTCGCCTGACGACCGCACATTTCACATTTCACATTTCACATTTCACATTTCACAAACAGCAGAATTCCGCACGATGATCAAGGTTCATGTGATTCTCCTGACCCTCCTCGCTGCGACTGAATCCGCGTGCACGGTCGGTCGGCTGACGGTGTGCGTCAACTCGAACATTTGCGGGAGGCGGAACCCTACCTACACTCCTGGCTACGGTTACGCACGGCGGGCCATAGAGTGCATGCGTGTCATTGGGCCGCCGTGGCTGGAGCTTCGCCCGGGCACGTGCTTCATCCGCTGCAGCCGCGGCGTGAATGCGAAACTCGAAGGCTGTAGCACTGCGGCGGAAGCTGCAGGCGTGCCAACTATCCGGTCACGGGACCTTTTCCGTCTCAACTCTATCGACGACTGCGCTAAGATGCTGGAGGACGAACTGGAATGGTTGTGTGACCCGGCGCTCGTGACCGCGTACCGCAAGTACGAAGCGGCGCTCGTGCTGCTCGACGACGTCTTCGCTTCCATTCAAGGCGTCTCCAAGGAGAGCCGCGCGAACGAGGCGTTGCCGATGCTCGACGAGGCCGCGAGCTATGTGCTCGAGACGTCGCCTGATGCTTTGGACAAGTTTTTGGACACGCCGCCCGCCGCCACGTTTGCTCGCGCGGCCGCCGCGAATGCGGCGTCGCGCATCGACTGGAACGGCAGCCGATGGCGCGAAAGCTTCTACAAGACGGAGATGGCCTTTGCGGCTCGCATGGCGGAGGCGGACGACGCTGGCGCCGGCGCCGGACGTGCTGGCGTCGAGGTGCGAGCTCAAGACGGCGCCGGACGTGCTGGCGTCGAGGTGCGAGCTGGCTACGGCAAGACGGTGCTCGAGTGGCCGGAAGGCGTCAGGCAGCTCGGCGCCGTGCAGGGAGAGGCCACGGGTAGGCTGTTTAGGGGAACGTGGCGCGAGGAAAGTGCAGACAGCGGCAGCGGCGGCGGCGGCGGCGGCGGCGGCGCCACTAGCGGCAGCAGCGGCAGCAGCGGCAGCAGCGGCAGCAGCGGCAGCGTCACTAGGGTTTCGAGGAGCGCCGTGATGGGCACCGTCCAGCTAGAGATGGCGGCGGATGGGCTGAGCTTTGAGGGCGAAGCTCGCTCTGGCGATAAGGTCTGGCGCTGGGAAGGTGAACGCATCCCAGACCCGATGCGTGCGCGCGCACCCGGGAGCGAGCGCGAGCGTTGGGGCGCTCGGGTGCTCGTCGAACGGAGCAGGGCAAGGCTGCGGCTTGGCCAATCGACCGAAGCGCTGCGCGACGCTGTGTGCGCGCTCGGACTGTGCGCGCTGCCCGAGGCATGGGAGGCGATCGCGACGGCCGCGCTCGAGGTCGGCGACAAGCGTACAGCCACGATCGCTCTGAGCGAGCACTGGTATTCCACAGGGTCGGCTGCTGCGAGCTCGATGCCGACAGCGCTCGCGAACCGTCGGCGAGAGCAGCTCCTTGCGCTCGAGAGCATGCCAGGCGGCGGTGGCATTGGCATCATTGCTGCAAGTGCTCGAGAGGGCAGGCAAGGCGCCGGTGCTGCCACTGCGAGCGGTCCGGTAGCAAATGTGCGGAGCGAAGGCGGCGGTCGTCCCCTCGCCAACGAGGAGGATGTCGCGCTTGCTACCGCCATGCGGGCCATCTTTGTCGAAGGGTACGTGCTGCCCAGGGACGACGAGGAGTAAGAGTTGGAGGGCTGATGTTCTGCGCGGCCACGAGTTCGATCAATAAACATGGGCCCATGATGGATAAGTTCACGTTGTTTCCACAGTTTAGGGAGGGGAACAAACTAAGCCTCATTTCACAGCATATTCCGGACCGCGCGGTGTGCACGTACCGGACTTTCTCGCAGCGGAGCGCGCGATGAACCTCGCCCTGTTGGACTCGGAGCTCTTCGAGCTTCCCGAGATGATCGAGGACCGGCTGCAGGTGTCGCCGGACGAGGTCGTTGTGTGCACCTTCAACGGGCGCGGCAATCTGCTCGCCGGCGGCTGCCTCAAGGGTACGGTGGTCGTGTGGGACTTTGACACGCACGGCGTCGCCCGCACGCTGCTCGGGCACGCGGGCCGGGTCACCGGCGTGCACTGGACGCGCAGCAGCCGCAAGCTACTCTCGGGCTCGGCCGACGGCAAGCTGATCGTCTGGGACGTGCTCAACAGCACCGCACTTCAGACGGTCGACATGGGCGGCGAGGTGCTACAGGCGGCACTGCACCCGCGTCGGCGCGCGGTCTGCCTCGCATGCGTCGGCACGGGCGCGGCAAGCCAGGCGTTCCTGGTATCGCTGCTGCCGGGGGCCGAGCAGCGTGTCGCGCTGCTGCCGCAGACGGACGTGGCGGAGGCACCAGCGGGTCAAGAGGCTGCAGCAGCGAGCGGGGAGACGTCCGCAGGCGCGGAGGCGCCCAAGGCGCGGCGGGACGCCGTGGCCGCCGCGTGCTTCGACCGCGAGGGCTCACACGCGCTCGTGGGCACCTCGCGCGGCGCAGTCCATTTGATCAGGGTCGACTCCCGGGAGGTCGTCGCGTCGGTACAACTGCCAGGAGGCGCCGCGATCAAGTCCCTGGTGCTCTCTCGCAACGGCAAGTCGTTCGTGGCGAACTCGTCCGACCGCATCATCCGCGCGTGCTCGCTCGAGCGCATGCTGGCCGGCGAGAAGGCGGCGCCGCGAGAGCTGCAGGACGTGGTCAACCGCGTGCAGGTAAGTGCGCCTAGGTGCACCTGATCTGAGTGCACCTGATCTGAGTGCACCTGAGTGCGCCTGAGTGCACAATGATGGCCGCTGATCACCACTGACGGGGAGGGCCTTCTCCACCGTGTGCAGTGGTCACACGCAGCCTTCTCCTCCGAGTCGGAACACATCATCGGTACGGCGTACGTGGCGGCCGACCATCTCGTCTACATCTGGGACATGCAAGGTCACCTCGTGAATATCCTCGGGCAGGGTGACAAGGTGAAGGACGGCGCTCTGTACTTTGCGAGCCATCCGACGCGCCCGATCCTAGCGTGCTGCGCGCGCTCGGGCGCAGTCTACATCTGGACGAAGCGCTATTCGGAGAATTGGTCCGCCTTCGCACCCGACTTTAAGGAGCTCGAGGAGAACGAGGAATACGCGGGTGAGGGCCGCTGATGGCCTCCGATGGCCTCCGATGGCCTCCGATGGCCTCTGATGGCCTCCGATGGCCTCTGATGGCCTCCGATGGCCTCTGATGGCCTCTGATGGCTTCCCTCATCAGAGCGGGAGGACGAGTTCGACATAGTGGCGCAAGAGGAGACGAAGCATCGGGAGGACGACGAGGATGAGAAGATCGACATCGTGACGATCGACCCGACAGAGCTCAACCATGTGCCCGACGCGGACGACGACGACGAGGAGCTCCTCTTCCTGCCCACCCAGCCCGAGCCGGAAGTCAGGCTCCGCGATGGCGCTGCAGGCCCGGCCACTGGTCCCGATGCCGACGCGATGGACGTCGACGGCAAGAGCGGCAAGGGCCGTGGCGGGAAGCGCAAGGTGCCGGGGCAGTAGTTTTGCATTTGTGGGTGGGGTACACACACACAAGTATTTCTCAGACGCACGAAGACTATCGCTCTCAAAAGGCGAGCACATACCGAATTACATTTTCATCGAGAGTTGATGACGACCGTCGGGGTGCGCCCGCCCGTCGGCTCGGAACGGGCCTCGACGCAACCTTTTCGAGTGATTCTGGTGATATTGCTCGTGACTGGCCTCGACGCACTGCGAGTCTGCACGAGCACAGCGTGCAAAAAGGCGGGCTCTCGAGATTCGCTCGAAACCTTTCGTGTGCTAACAGCGTGTGCCAATGAGGCGCTCATCAATAACGATGCGATGCTAGACACGGTCATGCTTCAGCAAGCTTTTAGTGCCACGAAGGTCGATTCGTGTGGCTGCTTGGGCAATTGTGGCAAGGGGCCAAATGTCGTCTCCGAAGGCGGAGAGGTCTTTAATGACGTCCACAAGCCTGCAACTTGCGTGGCACTGCTGCAAGAGGAGGGGATCACGGTCCCAGAGTCAGCCACCAAGGCGTGGGTGAAGCGGATGTACGCGATGCGGGCACTTCGCGCGAACAATCCGAAGGAGGCACTCGGATTACTAACGAGTGCACTCAATGAAGCCGGGTCCCTTCGCCATCAGGGGGCCACGCTTCTCTCGCACCTGCTCGAGCTCCGTGCAGATGTTCACGAGCAGCTTCGAGACCAGGCGAGTGCGGAAGCCGACCGCGCCAAGGCTCAACAGATGCGCGGCTTGAAGCTGCCTGCCTAATTTTTGTTCGCATCTGGAGAGGTCCACGGTCCCGAGCTGTACGTCGTCTCTGCGGAACTCAAGGCATCTGGCGGCGTGGAGCGCGACTGGCGACGCGGCTTTGAAGAAATTTCAAGTCTTAACGCGGTTCCGACCTTCAACGTTTTCAAAACGGTCTCGATCGCCGTCGCAGTGACAGTGCATCTTCAGACCCCGAGCCCGGCGCGCGCGCGTGTCGGTGAGTTGCGGCCGGTCGGTGTGGTCGCGGCGCGGTCGGTCGCGGGTCGGCCCGCGACGCCGCGGTGCGGCAGATCTCCAGATCTGAGATCATGTCACCTTTCGACGTGCCGTGCACGTGCGGTGTTTGCCTTACCCACCCCAACAACACCATGACCGCCACCTCCCAACGCATACGGGCGCAGCCACAGTTCAGAGCTGCGCATGCCGAAGCCGCGCATACTGCGCACGGTCTGGTCTCTCTGTATTACGCCCCGATCTCGCATGGCTCCCGTGGTACCGCGGCCATGGCGGCAAAGTCGAGTAGGCTCGCCCCCGCCAGCCCTGCATCGCCATCGACCGGCTTTCGCGGGGTGCGCTGCGCCGCATCGACCGGCTTTCGTAGTAGCGAGCGGAGCGCCTCGGGGATTGGCAAGCCCGCCCGCTTGAAGAGGGCGCGCGATTGCGTCGCAAAGTGGCGGCTGGGCACGTCACGCCGCACGAAGGTCACTACCAGCCCGGGTGCGCCCTTGCGCCCAGTGCGGCCTGCCCGATGCAAGTACGAGGCGGTCGAGGGGGGCACGTCATAGTTGACAATGGCCGGCAGGCGTGCAATGTCGAGACCCCGCGCGGCAAGGTCGGACGTGAGCAACACGGGCCTTGCACCGGCCTTGAACTGCTGGAGTGCCTCCTCACGCTCCCGTTGAGAGAGCTCTCCGTGGAGCACTTCACACTTCACAGCGCGCTTCCGAAGCCGTATGGCAAGCTTCCGGAGCATCGCGATCTCATTGACGAAGACCATCACGCGCGGCGCGTTACGCCGAGGACCGCCCAGGGCGGCGCCCACCGCGGCCGCCGTGGCGGAGGAGGTGTAGTGGCCCTTGAGGAGGTGGCCCTTGAGCCCCCCGCGTTGGCCGACGCCATCGATGGTGCCCATGACGGCGCTTCGCTGGCTCGCAAACGGGCCCGCACCGAGCTCCTCGAACCCCGAGCCCTCGGCGCTCACGGTATGGCCGAGCTCGGCGAGTAACCCACACAGCTCGTTCGAGCGGCTGCCCTGCAATCCGTGGCATTCGGACACACTCAGCAGTCATCAGAGGCAATCAGGAGTCCATCCGTCTTGGCGTGATGTTCACACCTGCCCGCATAAGACGAAGCGCTGTTCGACGCTCGAAGGCACATTGCTCAGCATCGCCGCGGCCTCGGTGTCCAGCGACGCGCCGCCGCTCGCCTCGCCGCTTGCCTCGCCGCTCGCCTCGCCGCTCGCCTCGTCGGCCGCCACCGAGGGCAGCAGGCTCTCCGGCTCAGTGGGGGCGGTCGAGCCATTCACATTCATATTCACAGCCTCGTCGGCATAGATGCGCAGCGGCGGCTTTGTGAACCATTTGCCCACGACGGTCTCGAGTCGCTCGGAGAGCGTGGCCGAGAAGAGCAGCATCTGGCGGTCCGGTCGGATCTGGCTGAGCACCTGGCTCACCTGGACAGAGAAGCCGAGCGTGAGCAGTTGGTCGGCCTCATCGAGGACTAGGCAGCCCACCCGGGCGAGCGACACGTGTCCGCTGCTCAGCATGTCCGTGCATCGGCCGGCTGTGGCCACCAGCACGTGGAACGCGCCCTCCATCGCCTCGGCCTGCTCCTCGCGCGGCTCGCCTCCGTACAACGCCTCGGCGCGGACGCCGCTTGGCCGTTGGAGCTTGCGACATAAGCCGAGCACTTGCATGCACAGCTCGCGCGTGGGCACGAGCACGAGGGCGGCCGGCCCCGTGCCCCCCCGCGGCGTGCCCGCTGCCAGCGCGTGCGCACACGCGGGCAGCAGGTACGCGAGCGTCTTGCCGCTGCCGGTTGGGGCGCGGCACAGTAGGTCATGCCCCTTGAGAGCCGCCGGCCACGCCTGCGCTTGGATCGGACTCGGCTCGCGGTAGCCGAGGTGGAGCATCGAACGCCCCAGAGTGCGCGGCAGGCCGCGGTCCGAGAGGCTCTCGATGGGCGGTGGACACGTTGCCGCGTTACTCGCCGCCGCCTCGCCCGCACTCACATGCGCAAATGAGCACGCCTGGCCCCTGTGACAGCGGCCCTGCAACCAGAATTTGCACGGTAAACGCCCAACTGCAGGCACGCGCAGCCCAAGCCGCTCACGGTGCAACTCGACGGCCTCCTCATCCACGGCCGGTTCAGGAAGCTCGCCCTCCCACACGTTCTTGCGGATGGGAGTGGCCGTGAGTCTCTGCTGCGTCCACGCCGCGGGCCGCATGGAGCCTATCTTTTCAGGTGGCGCGACAAGCTGCTTGTTCTGCTTCTTCTTCTTGGCCACGGGCTCGTCGTCCGAGGAGTCATCGTCTTCTACCGAGGGGCCTCGGGCAAGCGCCCGCTTCGACATGGCCGGGGCACCAGGAAGAACAAGAAGTCGCCAGTCAGTCAGGAATCCAGTCGGGTTCACGTCGACGTCGGCAACAAATTCCGCAGCTCTGCATGTGCACCGCCCGCCGTACTGTGTGGTCCTGTTTTAATTCACGCACACGCCCCCCCGGGGACGCGCCCGCATGAGCGCCGCTGTACTGTGTGGTCCTGTTTTAGCCGGAACGCGGTCGACGTCAATCTCGTCGATGAGTTCGGTCCGAGACTCCGAGTAAATGACCAAATGACTGTGGGTTTGGGAGTAGCTCCGTGCTGGCTCTAAGGCTCACGGCGCTAACGTACGGTGAAAGGAAGGAGAGGGTTGAGACGTATCAGGCCGTGCTCTCGCGTGCTCGTCTCCTCTCGTCTCTTTGAACATTTTGTGTTGTGTGGTGCGCCTGTTGGTGGTATACTGTTATGATGTCAGGGTTGTTGTTCGTTTATCTTTATCTTGATTAGCATGAAACACCTCCTGGTGGCGGCGGGCGGTTATCCGCTGCCGTTAGGCGCGTGGCGTAACCTGCCCGGCCGCGCGCCCCGTCTGGCCGTTGACGAAACCTTGGTTTCGTCAGCCGTTGACAAACGCGTGGCGGGGCCCCACCGCATGCGACCCCGGGCAGGACCTGTAGTCCCTAAGTAGTCCCTGTGCCCGGACACTCGGTACTACGCTATCATGGGTACCAATTACACAGGCTTCTGACTGACATAGGTGCGGCGAAGGGTGAGGGCCACGGAGAGAGGGGCGGAGAGGACCGCTAATCAGCACCATTGGAGATTTGGAGTCGGTGTGGAAGTCTAAGAGGGAATCGACTGGATTTCGTCTCGACTCGATTCCTTCTGAACCTTCCGACTGGATTTCGTCAATCACGGTTCGTCTCAAAGTCACATATTGATCGAAACGCGCCGTGATGAGCGCATCGAATGTAGTGGATCACCGTCTCTCGCCCCCCCTCTGCCCTTTTAAAGTTAAGGGTGTTACCACCCCTAAGTGCAATTCTGTCCGTTGCGGGCCCAACGACGCAACGATTGCATGCACATCGTCATATTTCGATGCCCTGCCCAAAAGTCATGTCAAGTTTTTCTGTGAATGTTGTGAAGACGGTTCATTCACAAACACCGGGGCCCCCGGGCAATCGGAGCCGGGACACACACAAATACCTAACACGGGGAAAGTCGGGACATACCATACGCACGGGACACACGGGGACACACGGATCAAACGGTTACACACCGGGAAATAATCGCTGTGGTATGGTCTTGACTCGTGTGAACCCGTTTTTTTCTCACGGAAATAAGCCTGGTCGTCGCACATCCTACGTAGCGCATGACGGAGCGGCGTCTACTATTGTATGGGAAATTCATTTTCGAAAATCTAGCACGAGCCAAGCTGTGGACTGCCTCGCTCGCACGATGTGCGACGTCCTGGCTTTTCGTGAGAAAAAACGGGTTCTCAGCTTCACAGCCAATGTTTATAAGTCGACACCCAAGACACCGGACCGGCGCTTCACATACGGATGCGCTTCACACTTGTCAACTCGCTCGCAAGAAGCTCGCTCGCAAGATGGAGGACTCCCTCGCGGAACGCGCGCTGATTGACGCTATCGCGACGGCGCGCGTGCTCACCGACCGTCCTTGCCCGACGCGGCACCTCGCAATCGCCCCGCCATACGATTGGAGCCGCACCTACATGGCTGCAAAGGACATGGAAGAGTACCTGCCCGGCGTGCCGCTCGATGCGACACTCGTTGAGGCGACCGAGGATGGCTTCGACGTCCTCGCGTCCGACGGCGTGACCTCGCTCGTCCACGTCGTGGTGGAGCGGCGGCGCCACCAGCCGCTGCGGCCGGGCGATCCTGTCGTCGCCACCGTCGCCGGTGTCGGCCTGGAGGGCGACCTTCTGCGCGAGGGCCGGCCGGGCGAGTGGGTCGTTCGAGCCAGGTCTGGCGGCGACCAGCAACCAGTGGAGGAGATCACAGTGCCAGCTTCCGACGTCACATTCTCGTGGAGGGTGGGCCGCGACATGTGGATGAAGGCGGTGCGCCTGGCGCCGCTGCGGCTGGCGGCGCGCAAGGCCGACTGGCTCGGATCGGGTCGCTCGAGCCCGTGAGCGAGGATGCGAAGGCAGCTCGGAGGGCGCTCTTGGCAGGCGACCCGGCGGCGCTGTTTGGCCTGCAGGATGAGCCGGAGCTCAACGGCCAGGTGCGTGGACGCCGATCGAGTTGTGCCCACGGCCATGCGTGCGGGCGCGCGGCCCCGCCTCATATCTGTGGTGCGAATATCAGACGGGTGGATTGCACAGCAAACCCCCCTTCAGTGACGCCTGAATGCATTGCGCTGTCTCTCACTGCGCCCCTCTGCTGACTACACAGGGTGTCACGCTCCTCGAGAAGCTCGCTGGGAG
>ENA-UOUZ01000262-UOUZ01000262.1-mixed-culture-metagenome-genome-assembly--contig:-NODE-262-length-35541-cov-109.607056_pt1 | contig 35541 bp, 24 predicted proteins | sample MGYA00238154_ERZ761575 | MGnify/ENA primary metagenome ERZ761575 (study PRJEB28896, sample SAMN07631632) | mixed culture metagenome | isolation source: Freshwater growth medium | place: USA...
GCGGCGGCGGCGGCGGCGGCGGCGGCGGCGGCGGCGGCGGCGGCGGCAGCGGCGGGCGTCGCGGTGGCGCCCAGGCGCTCGGCGCTTTCCAACGGCAGAGCTCACCCGTTGCGCAGCGCCTAGAGCGCCAGCGGCGCCGGCAGCTGGAGACGGAGACGAAGCAGCTGAGAGTGGCGGCGGCGCTCGGTCAGCGTGCTACAAAGGACTCAGCCGACGCTTTCGTCTACGGGGTGTTGCCGCCTGCCAAGGCTGTGGGTCGCATGGTAGCTCGCCGCGTTGCGGAGGCGCTGGGTAACAGCCTATCGGGCTCCGGCGCCAAGGGCACTGGAGGCGGCGGCGGGGTGGACGTGGGGCTGGTGGGCGAGCTCGCGCGCGAGATTGCGCAGGAGTACGCGACGGACCTGCAGCGCGGGGCGCAGCTTGGGCCGTTGGCCGACTTGGTCGAGGCCGTCAAGGGACCAACTTCAAAACTCGCTGCGGACATGCGCAGCCTGGGCGAGGCGGTCGGCGGCGCTGCGGAAAGGGCCCTGGCCTCTAGTCAGCTCTCGTCCGCGCCTCCGTCAGCCGCACAGGCGGCCACGCCTGTGTCGGCGGTCCGGACGGCGCGACCGCCGCCGCCGCCGCCACCGTCACCGTCGTCCGTCACATCCGGAGTCGGAGCCGAGGTGGAGGCAAAGCGGCGGAGGGTCGCCGAGCTCCGCAAGCTGACGAAACGGGACGAAACTTGGGACGAAACTTGGGCACCTCGATCGGGGGCCGATGTGGCGGCCGAGGCAGCTGTGGCGGAGGCGGAGGCGGCGGTCGAGGCGGCGGCGAAAGTGTTCGCGACGCTCGAGCTCCGCGTGGAGGGGAGGTCGAACTCGCGGACGAATGCGCAGTCCGTGACGGCAGACTTCCTGCCGCTCGATGACTTGAGCGTCGATGCGGACTTCGACGCAGCAGATGGCGTGGTGGAGGCGGACGCCGTACCCTACTTTGACGAAACTCTAACCGGTGTGGCCGCACTTGACGAGACCGTGCTGCGATCTGCACAAAACTCCGACGGCAACGCGGCACGCGCCTCCCGCCAAGCGGAGCCACGCACGCGGCCACTCAACGGCCCCGCCGCAGACCCACCTTCCTTTTGGCGCGAGAGCAGCGCGCTCACGTCGGACGCTGCGGCGGCGGCCGACCGCGGCGTGGCCTTCGATGTGGACGTGAGTGTGATCGAGAGCGCTCCCGACGCAGAGGAGGTCAGCCGGAAGCGCCAGGCTGTCTTCGTCGACGCCTTCTTCCTGTCCGCCGAGGCCATGCTCGGTACCCGACCTCTGATGACGTCTGATGATCTCTGGTGACGTCTGAGTGCCTCTGAGTGCCTCTGAAGACGTCTGATTGCCTCCCTCATCAGGTACGCTCCGCGAGCGCGCCGGGCAGCTGCTCATCCCCCAGGAGGGACGAGAATGGGAGGTCCTCCGCTCATTACGAGGAAGCACCAGCAGGGCCGAGCGGAAGGCCGCCCGGGCCAAGGAGCTCGTGCTTGATGCGGTACTCAGCGGCATCGATCGCAAGTGAGAGCTGAGAACTCCAATAACACCGATACACCGTACTCTTAGGTTACATGAGGGGCCATGTTCCTGACCATGTTCCATGATGGGTACTTTTTGCTTTCCCTGGTGTGCATGTGGCATGACATGGTTTCTTCGTCACGGGCATCGCGTTCATAACTTGACGTTCGACTTGACGTTCACAGCCAGGTTTAGTTCGAAACCGAAACACACCGAACGACCAAGCGGAGAGCTGGGACCGGCGAACCCAATCGGCCGCGAACGCCCGCTCAGGCCGACAGTCGGACGAAAACAATAGTACAGCAATTGGTGTGCTCACGTGGATCCCGCGCGCCATCTTCCTTGGGCCGATCAACGCCCCTTCTCAGTCGATGGAGGGTTCTTTTCTTTTCAGTAGATCCAACAAGTCGCTCAATGCTGTGCTGCAGACCTGTGTCGTCGTCTCGAACATTTGCGTACAAGGTGAACAGCTCGCCGTTCAGACCCAGGATGAAGCGGACGAGCTGAAGAAGTTGGTGTTTTATGCGGACGATCCCATGAGTCCGTTTCGCAAGCTCCGACCACATGTACGCCCAGTCGCAATGGTGATGGCCAACGCCACGCAGCCATACCACTTCGTACCGTTGATTCTCGCTGCGCAAGATTACGAACTTTCGAAACCTTCAGTCCAAAGGTTTCTCCGTCGTAATGCGACGCTCCTCGCGAAACCCGAACAGTCGAGCTTCTCCGACGAGCCAGCGGTGATCTACTACGGCACGATGCCATACACCTTCGGCGAGGTCTTTGCTCGTGTCGCAGTTCGACTCTTCGAGCTGATCGTAGACGCCCAGAACGCCAGCGTACACGTCATTCCCGCGCTAGGCTCGCCCGAGATGTTGAGTACGCTTCTTCAGCCGATGAGTCGGCATGCCATCCAGCCACTCTCTCATCCCATCCAGTCGTGGAGCCAGGCAAACCGAGTTCACGAGGCGTTACGCTCACGCAACTTCTCGGGGATCCTGCAAGAGTACTATGAGGCGGCGAGGTACTCAGGGGAAACCGAGTTCAACAGCAGCGTGTATCGGATGTTTGACGCTCCAGCGCCGCGCTGCTTTCAGACGGCGACGGTTTGCAAGTTCAGAGACCCAGCGACCGGACAGAGCCGCCCGTGGAGCACGATGCATTTCCTATTGTCTCGAGCCGGCAAATTGCGCTCGCAGTCACGCGTCGCTCGGCTCCGGCACTCGGAGGGCTCCGAGGATCTTGTCTCGCCCCTGTGGCCCGCCGATCGTACCACGTCAGAGGCTGGGCCCCGAATGAGAGTCCTCTTCACGAATCGAACGAATCGCCGGCAGATCCTCAACTTAGAGGAGCTCGTCTCTCGTTGCAATCAATGGGTGGCGCCGAACGGCATTCGTGCCTACTGCATCGCCCACAGTCTGTGGAACGGCACCTTGGAGAACGCGGAGGTGCTCACCCAAGCGGACGTCTTCATTTCGATGCATGGAAGCGACCTCCCCAATGGATTTGCGCTTCCTTCGGGAGGCTCGGTCGTGGAGGTGATGCCCGTGACGAGGGGAGATTGCCCGTGCTCTTTGTATACCAATCTCTACCTATCGAGCGAACGGGAGCTTTGCTACTACAAGCTGGAGAGTAATAATCTGAGCCACGTCCCCAACGTCCGTCAACGATCCAGCTACATCTCGCAGGATGTTATCCTGCCGTGGCCTGCCCTGCAAAACGTGCTCGAGAGGATTGTGCTTGTCAATGGCACTCTGAGGATGTGCAACGTTCGAAACTATGTGGCGTTCCCGTTCTGAGCATCGTGCATCGAAGCATCGAGCATCGTGGTTCGGGATAAACAATACATAGGAGGATTCTAGTGTGCGCTACACGCTGAACTGTACGCGTGTAGGGGGTACCGACACCGGTCACCGCGAGTCCGCGACACCCCCGGGCGTTGCGCCGCGTTCCGTTCGGCGTCATTATTTATCCTTTGGTATTATACACCGGCCGAGCGCGACGACACGCGAACCGTCACTGCGAATAGAAGCATCCCTTTACAGGGTGGCGCGAATAGTCGGTCGTGCGATCTGTGCGAGCCACGCGTGACCACACCGACGACCATATCTCTGTCTTCTCACGCTGCACAAGTCACGCGGCTTACGGCTATGGCGAGGGTCACACTCTCATGCGGCATGCCGCGTTCATGGTTATACCCTGTTGCGTCTCGAACTTAGATGATGGCTCGATCATCTCCATGCAGTAACGACTCTCCGGGTCGAGCGCCCGTGCCAATCCTTACATGCGTCGAGATCTCGCCATCGTGCATCAGCGTCACGAGAGTTCCAGTGCTGGCTCCGTCCACGCTTGCTTCGGCGAGCCGCCAAGCGAATCGCTGCTGGGCGACACTGGTGAGTTCGAATCGAGGCGTATCTCTTCTTGAGATATTCGACTCGATCGATCACGGCCAGGGCTTGTTCCCGACTTCCCCATCACGCCTGGCGTCCGCACTCGCTGTAGCAAGGTGCCGTATTCGCTGCTGTGCACTTCCTCCGCCTCCTCCTGGCTGACAAACCTCTTCTCGTACACTTCTTGGTGGGCCGCCTTGCCACTCTGAGTCGCTGCAATTACAGTCTGTTGTCGCGCTGCCTCCAGTGTCTTCAGTCTCTCTTTGATCTCTTTGGCTTGAGTCTTTCGCATCTCCAGGATCTCGGTGCGGTGCTGCGTTGCAGCCTTGCGCCCCTCGAACGCGACCGTACGATTCGCCGCCGCGCGCGCAAGCGATCTCTCCGAATCTTTCTTGCGAGCAGACTCCAGCCTCTCCGAAGACTTGCGCACATCGCGCGCAGCCTCTCGTTTCTGCTCGAGGAAGAAGTCACGTGCCGCCGCGAGGCTCTCAGCCGTCGGCAAGCCCTCGCGAGTCTTCTCGAGTCGAAGGCGCTTCTCCTCGAGGACCTTGTTCATCCGCTCACGCGCCTCAGCCTTCTTCGCCTCTGATTCCTGCTTCGTCGCCAACGCAGCATTCCGTCGCGACTGAAAGCGCTCGGCTCGACTCTCGAGCACGCGCTTTTTCTGCTCGAGACCGTGCAGGTTCGCGTTGCGTGCGCCATGCGCTGCCCATTCCGCCTTCTGCTTGATGGCCTTGTCGCGGATCTCCTCCAGCTGCCTTTTGCCCTCCGCACCTTGAATGGCGAGTTGAGCGTGGTATTTTTGTACCGCATCTGCGGAGAGCCTCAGTTGCATGTGGCCAACTGAGGTTTTGGCCTTTCGCGCTTCATGGTAGGCGTGGGTTGACTCGAGCAGCTTTTGCTTGAGAGCCTGCTCCTCCGCCCGTATTTGCTGAGCGAGCCCAATATTCGCCTCGACGAGCTTCCACTGGCGATACTTGCCGACGGACATGGGAGGCGTCCGGCGTGAGCCCACTGTTGACGATCCAATCATGCCTTGCAGCTCAGCAAGCTCCTGCGCCTCGAGCGACAGCCCAAAGTCATCCTCCGGCATCATTCCTGGCAGCACATCTGTTCCGACCAAACCTCCCTCACCCGCAAGTGCACTCCCTTGAGACCGGCGGATGCCGCCACGCGACTGGGCAGCTGCAGCTCCGGCGGCCGTGGCCATCTGGACTGAAGCCTGCTTTTTCGCGTCTTTGGTCGTTTCGGTCGACGCTTCGCCGACTTACCGGGTACGGGTACCGGTAAAAAGACACCGGGGGGAGCCGGGACACACACGGGACCGGTATTGCTGTTTCGACCGCAACACGTTCACGTTCACATTCACGTTTATTTGCCTTAGTTTATTTGCCATGAGGGCAAGACGCACGACGAGCACCGGTCGAAACAATCATTATTCCGCAAATCCTCTAATATTACAACGCTTACCCGTGTGTGTCCCGGCTCCCCCGGTGTCTTTTACCGGTAGCGGTGAGGTGCGAGCGTTTCTTAGAAGTCACTCAGACACACATTCACACACGTTTGTTGCGCGGAACAGTGTTGCGGACTGCTCTCTCCCCCACGCTCACTCACAGCATTGGGCGGCTCGCGCTTCCTCACCGACGCCGTTATGGCGTCGACGCAAAGTGTGGAAGCAGTGAGGCACGCTCCGCCAGTCACGCACATCGTTCAGCTCCTCTCGGACGATCAGGGATGGGGCGAAGTTGAATGGCGCGATCCCGAGAAACGCCTCAGGACGCCCAACCTGGCAGCGATGGCAGCGAATGGGCTGCGGCTCGAGCGCTACTACTCCGGTTCGCCTGTGTGCTCGCCTGCACGAGCCGCGCTCCTTACCGGCCGAGCTCCGCACCGCACAGGTGTAGACAACCAGGGGATGCCACTGCGTTTGCAAGAGAAAACCGTTGCCCATGCCCTTCAACGCGCAGGCTGGCACTGCGCCCACTTCGGCAAAATGCACCTCGAAGGCATCCACTCGCTTGGGATCGGCGGCGGGCCCACACTTGGAAACTACAGCCACCGCCCTTCGGCGTTTGGTTTCGAGACGTGGATCTCCAACTATGGAGTCTTCGACTTGGACCCTCTGCTCAGTCGCGAAGGCGAGATCGAGGCCTTTCGCGGAGAAGGCTCAGAAGTGATCGTTCGCGAGGCCCTCAATTTTATCCGACGCGAAGCGAAAGCGCCTTACCCAAAGCCTCTCTTTGTTGCAGTGCATTACGCTTCCCCGCACGATCCTTGGTATGCACACACAGCGGACCAGGCCCTGTTCAGAGACCTCATCCGCTGCGAGAGGTATAAGACTCCAAAGGCGTGCGTACCAACGAGAGTCAAAGGGCGTTTTGCCGCGCCAGTGTGGCCCCGCGATTGCGACTGCTTTCTCGAACACCACGTGGTGCGGTACTACGCCGAGTTGCACTCACTCGACCGCAGCGTTGGCACCATGCGAAAGGGTCTGCGTGAGTTGGGAATCGAAAACCGGACGCTACTATGGTTCTCGAGTGATAACGGTGGGCCGAAACCGAGTGCCGACGTGCTCTGATTGCGTACTGCACATTTGTTCACTTTTCGTTCTTCCATGCTGCAGGTGCCCAGCCTTTTCACGAGGTTCCAGACGACCCTAATGGTGGCCTCCACGGCTTCAAGAAGCAAATGCTTGAGGGCGGCATACGCGTGCCTGCAATCGTCGAGTGGCCCGGAGTCATCTCACCACGAATCACTCACTACCCAGTATCTGCATATGATTTCTTCCCTACCATTGCCGAGATCGTGGGCCTGCCGGCATCGAGCATGCTGGAACCACAGGATGGCTTGAGCATTTACAAGCTCTTTCTTGGGGAGATCCCCAGCGGGCGCCACAAGGACATCCTCATGAGCTTTAGGGGCGTTGATGTGTCGGTTCACAGCGATCTCAAGCTGGTTAGGTGGGCGATTCAGGATCGATGGGCATCTGGTGTCCACAGCCGCCGCTTCTACCCAAACAGGACGCGGTGTTCCACTGCGTCAGCTCCCATACCTCCCCCGTCCGAGTGCTCCCAGGCGTGGACGCGTTTGTCAGCCGGCTATTCTAACCACACGGTGGCGCTCTTCAACCTCTCAGCGGATCCAGAGGAGCGCTATGACTTGTGGGGCGCTGATGACTTGAGGCTAGCTCGAACTGCGGTACACATGGAGAAAACGATGGGCACATTTATGCTCTCGCTCAAACGGAGTAGAGCCGGCCTCGACTACCCCGAGGGGCGTGTGATGCCTCAACCTCCCGAAGACGTGTGGTGCAAGATCGATGCCTACCGGCCGTATGCACACCGAATCCTTCAGCATCACCAATACCGCGCGTCGGCAAGCGCCGTGTATCGGGTAAATGGCTCTGATACCATGTGCACCTTTGATAGGCGCGCTCTCTGCGCCGACGGTAGTTTGCCGCCGCCAGAGGAAAGTAGCAGCAACAGCAGCAACAGCAGCTCCGCCACTAATGTGCCAAAATGGAGGACGGGCTCAGGGCCACTTGATCCCCCTCCTGACCATCCCCTCATTCTGAATCCTCACGCCCGCCTGCCGTTCCCACGAGGCGGCATTGCGGGCTTTACAACCCCCATCTGGGCTCACAACGCCTGGAAATAGTCGCCGCGCGGAGGTCAGACCAGGTCTGAGTACAACTGTACGTAACTGATTTGCTTCAGGAACCGAAGCTGACTTGGCTTGACTGGACTTGACTGTCGCAACGTCTCCCTCGCGAAATCACGATCCTTTTTTGGGAGCCTGAATTTTTGAACACACAACGCCTCTCTCCACTCTCTTGGTGGACGAGGCTCGCTAGCGCATCGATGATCAATCCACCCAACCAGCGCCGTCCCAGCAACGGCGCGTCTGAAATCAAGCTCTCCTCTTCTCGTCGCAGCAGCGACCGCTCCAGCGCTCAAGGCACCCACAGGTCACCGGTCACACGTGCAAGCTACATCCGCGAAGCGCCCGGTCGTTTCACTGAGCAGCTCGCCAAGGAGCAGCTCGCCAGTCGCGATGCCCTTCTCAAGGTGCATCCGCCGCGTCATCCTGATCCACAGTCTACGTGGCTCGACCACACCTACTACCAAGACGCTGTGCGTGGCTTCCACAAGTACTCGCCCGACCAGTGGCAGGGTACGGTCCATCTTCGGATGACGCCGTTCATCTACTTCCCGTGGATGGTGCTTAACGTGTACATCTTCGTGCTCACCTTTTGGGTGGAGCTCGTTCAGCCGTCGCTCAAGCCGTGCTTCGAGATGCCCATCGATGCGCACGTGGTGATGGGCGGTGCGCTTTCGTTCCTGATCGTCTTCCGCACTCAAGCGTCGTTCGACCGGTGGTGGGAGGCGCGCTGTGCTTGGCAGGATGCCGTCACCTCCTGCCGCGCACTTGTCGTCACCACCGGAGCGGCGCTCTGTGACGACGCCGCGCAGGAGCGCTTCTCCATGCAGGTCGTCGCCTTCGCAGTGTCGTTCAAGGCCTACTTGCGCGGCACCGCCGTTTCGCCCGACGAGGTAGGCTTTCGCATGTCGTGGGAGCACGTGATGCTGCTCAACAAGTCGAGCTGCCCGCCACTTGTAGCGATCCGTGAGCTCGCTTCGACTGTGCGGTTCAACCTGCCTACCGACACGACCGGATTAGGGACGTCCATCTATGACGAAGCCGTTGAGCAGATGCGCGTGCTGATGAGCGCTGTGGGCGTGTGCGAGCGGATCAAGCAGACGCCCATGACGTTCTGCTACATCGCGACGCTGCGCTCCTTCCTCGTGCTCTGGCTCGCTACGCTCCCTTCCTCGCTCATCGGCGAGTACGGCTGGGTGGCCGTACCAGCTCTCTCGGTGATCGGCTTCCTGTTCCTGACTGTCGAGCAGATGGCAATCGAGATCGAGCAGCCCTTTGGCAATGATGCCAACGACCTGCCACTCGAGTCGTATATCCTCGACGTGGAACGCGTGCTGCTCGAGCTCTTGCCCTCCAAGCCTTCCATCCGCACCGCCCCCGACCGCGAGGTTGCCCCCGCCCGCCCCCTACCGCCCTCCACCCAGCATGATGGCTCGCGCTCTGCTAAGGTGCCGTCGCACCAGAAAGGACAGAGGCAGCAGCTTCCGCAAGCCCTCGAGCAGGCACCGCCGGTCGACCTGCCCGTCGCAGTTGGATCGCCCGTCACATACGGCGTCGACAGCAGCGACGAAGGCGGCGAGAACGTGTCAATGATGCATGCTCGGCCCGCTTGCTCCTCGAGCGGGGTCACCACTTCTCTCGCCTCGAGCGAGAACACGGGTCTCGACGGCTTCCAAGGCCGTTACCGTGCCCTCCTCGACGGTTCCGAGAACGCGCCGTCGAACACGCTTCTACCGCCCGTCTACCAGCAGAAGTACAAGAAGAAGCATAGCGATGATGATTTCCAGGCGTAAGGCGGTCGCCCACCCGGGACCGCGCAACCAGCGCCCAACCGCGAACCGGGATCCGTATCCGCCGGATGAAACCCTCAGGTGTTGTGTCAGCAATCTTAGAAGCGCGCGGTAGAGCGCGTCTTCACCGCCTTGGTCAACGGGACCGGGAGACAGTTTTACGCGTACTTATTTATAAAGCTGCCGTTCACCGGGCGCACCGCCCGGGCTCCGGCAGGGGCGGCCGCTCCCCGACAAGGGGGCCCGAGAGGCGCGGCGGGGGCACGCGCCGGCGCGTCGCGCGTGCGGACGAGCGTCTGCGCCAGTGCGGCCCGGGCCGGGCGCGCTGCGGACCACGCCACGCGTGAGGCGTGCAGACGTGTTTCTCGATCTTACCCGCTGGGGATCATACAACCAACGAGCACCGAAAGCAGAACTGCGAAAAGAGAAGACGAGAAGGTGCAAGGTCGTCGCGATGAGGAGAAGACGGGGTTGCTGGCTCCAACGCCGGTGCGTGAGCGCAGCGCCCCCCCCCCCCCTCGGTGTTCGGAGCACGTGTACAGAAGCCCTTGGCGACCCTGAGAGCTTCCTGACTAGGAAACCTTGGCCACGTTCGCGACCGTGCGCCATTCCCGTTACCCCCAGACGTGCAAGCAGCCTCCTCCGCGCGATCACTTCTTCACTTCTTCTTGCCGAGCTTCTTTTCCTCCTTCTCCATCTCGGCCATCATGGCCTCGATGCCCTGTTGACCTCCCAGGTGCTGCAGCATCTGCGGGTTCATCTTGTGCATCATCTGCGCAACGGTGGACGCGTCCATGTTGTGCAAGTCCATCCCGCCACCAGCCTTGCCCATCTTCTTGCTCTTCTTCATCGTCTTCTGCATCGTCGTCTGCATGAGCTTGAACTGCTCCAGGAGCTCGGCTACCTCGTGGGGGTAGTGTCCAGAGCCGCGGGCGATGCGAATGATCCGTGAGGGCGCCATAGCCTTGGTCTCGTCGAGCTCCGCCTCAGTCATCGAGTCCATCATCGTCATCCACTTCTTGATGCGCACGCCACTGTCATGGAAGTCCAGCCCCGCCATCCCCGGGAATTGGCTCATGATGTTGCCGAGTGGGCCCATCTTGAGTACCGCCTGGAATTGCTCGCGCATGTCGCGTAATGTCCACTGGCCACTCTGCAGCCGCTTCATCATCTCGGGCGCCTGCTTTTCCAAGTCCACGTCCGCCTGCTTCATCTTCTCCATCAAGCCCTTGATGTTCCCCTTGCCGAGCATGCGCGAGACGAACGACTTCACCTCAAAGTCCTCAAAGTCCTCAATGTGCTCACCCGTGCCAATGTGCGTAATGGGCGCGCCCGTCGCTGCGACCGCCGAGAGGGCGCCGCCGCCCTTCGCATGGCCATCGAGCTTGGTGATGATGCAGCTGCCGACCGCCACCTTCTTCTTGAAAGCGCTCGCCTGATGAGGAGGCCATCAGCATGCGCTCAGAGACGCAATCAGATCCAACCAAATCCAATCAGGCCCAATCAGTTCTTCTTGAAAGTGCTCGCCTGATCGTGCGCAGCTTGCCCAATCGACGAGTCCATCACAAAGACAATGTCGTCCGGTGACGTGAGCTGTGCCACCTGCTCCATCTCCTCAAACAAGGCCTCCTCCTGCATGTGCCGCCCCGACGTGTCCACGATGATCACCTCGTAACCCTCCTCCTTGAACTTAGCCACCCCCTCCGCTGCAATCTGCGCCGGGTCCGTCTCCGTGTAAGAGCCGTAAAAGGGGATCTTGGCCTTCGTTGCATTCTGCTTTAGCTGGTCAAAGGCGCCCGCGCGAAACGTGTCCGCGCACACCAGCGCGCACTTGAAGCCCTTGCGCTTGTACAGGTGCGCGTACTTCGTGCACGTCGTCGTCTTGCCGCAGCCCTGCAGGCCGACGAACATGATCACGTTTGGCTGCTTCTTCTTTGGCACGTACGGCTCTTTGCCTGGGTCGAGCATGGCGCAAAGCTCATTGCACACGGCCTGCTCGAGCATCTTGCGCTTGTTGAGCCCCGATGCGAGCGCCTCAACGTCTACGTTTTTCTTGATCGACTCTCTCAGCGCCTTGACCTGCGCGACGTTCACGTCAGCCTGCAACAGCGCCTTACAAATCTCCGCCAGCATTTCATTCATCACCGTCTGATCCACCACCGTCGCCCTTGTCATCTTGCGCAGCGCATCCGCCACCTTCGATCCGAGGTCCGCTAGCACCATGGCGAACCGCCGGCTGTGCTCGCTGGCCAAGTGCTGCTGGCGCCACACCCACGAGGCCAGGGGTTTTCACGTTCCCTCGCCCGCGTGCGCGATCTCGTCAAGAGGAGCTCGAAAGTTGCGTCATCTTTCGTCTCCGCGCGAAAAAACGAAACACACTTGCGAGCTCCGAATCACGACACACCCTCCCACACCTTGGGCCCCGGAAATCGACTCGTCATCACTCGAGGCCTCGTGCAGGCAAACTTTGTCTGTAAAAGAGATTCAGAACTGCCACAACCACACGTGCTTGAGTAAAGGGGACGAATACCGGGTCTCAAATAAAGGGAATCGCGAGGGAATCGTAAGGAAGTTCGAGCCGAGGTTCTCCGACTTCTCCGGAAACCCGACTGAGCCGGCCACCAGGTCTGCAACGCTATTGCAGAATGGCTCCCGGGGCCAAATTCACGCTCCACTTCGAGCACTGCAGCTACATTGTGCAGGTGTCGCTCGAGGGCAAGGCGGTGGCGGTGCCGGCGGCGCTCAAGAGGTGCATCAAGACCAAGGACAAGGTCCTGCTCAGCGACGTGTCCGCGTCGGTGTCGTCGGGCCATGTGCTCGCCATCCTGGGACCGTCGGGTGCGGGCAAGACCACCCTGCTCAACATGCTCACACTTCAGCGCAAGGGCGGACAGCCATACGGCAGCGTCATGATCAACGGCACACACATGGATGGCCCGCTCTACCGCGAGCACTGCGCGTATGTACAGCAGCAGGACGCGCTGTGGGCCTCGCTGACGACGCGTGAGCACCTGAGCTATGCCTTCGCACTCTGCCGCCCGGGCGTCACCGGCGCGGCGCGCGAGGCCGGCATCGACTCGCTGCTCGAGGAGCTCAGCCTCAAGGGCAAGCCCGAGCACACGCAGGCGGGCAACCAATTCATGGGCGGTCTCTCGAGCGGCCTCAAGCGGCGCCTCTCCATCGCGCTCGCCCTCACGAAGCAGCCCTCCATCCTCTTCCTCGACGAGCCGACGACGGGCGTCGACTCGGCCTCGGCGGCCAAGATCATGGGCTTCCTCAAACAAATCGCAGCCGAAAAGAACGTGGCGATCGCGTGCACGATCCACCAGCCGCCCGCGTCGGTCTTCAAGGGTTTTGACGACAACCTCGTCCTCGCCTCCGGCCGCATCGCCTACTTCGGCCCCGCCGCCGACATGGGCGTGTACTTCACCGCGCTGGGTCGCCCGCCCGCCGCCGGAGTCAATCTCGCTGAATTCGTGCTCGATCTCGTCAATAAAGACTTCACGGCGCCCGCGCAGGTCGACGAGCTGCTCAACGCGTGGGCGAGCTCCGAGGCCGCCCAACATGCGACGCCGCGCGCCATTCACGACAAGGGGCTGCCGCAGGTCGCCCGCTCGAGCGGGTTCTGCTCTCAGGTGATGTCGCTCACGAGCCGGCAGCTTCTCCTCGCGCGCCGCGACCCTATGCTCTACGTGGGGCGCATCATCGCCAACCTGTTCGTCACCACTTTCTTCTCGATCCTGTACCTCTCGACGCGGGAGCGCGTGCAAGACCAGGTGCAGACCCGGTGCTTCTTCGTCCTCTTCTTCACCACCATGCCTCTGCAGTTCAATCTCGTCGCTGTTCTCGCCGAATATTTCTACGCCCTCTCGCTCCGTCGCGAGATCAAGGACGGTCTGTTCACACCCCTCACGGCTTCGCTCGCGAGCTGGATCGTGCAGCCGCCTTTCATGTTCGTGACCGCGGCCTCCGCCATGGTCACCCCGTTTGCGATCGGCGACCTCGACTGGCGTGCCTTCCCACAAGCGTGGCTCATTTACGGCGTCACCAACTGGAGCTTCGAGGGCTACGGCCAGTTTTTCGCCCTTGCGTCGCACCCCTTGCTCGGCCTCATGAATTTCATGCAGCTCTTCTTCGCCATGTTCCTCTTCTGCGGCATGTTCATCGACCTCAACAATCTCACGTGGGTCTTTCGCTGGATGGCGCACGCCATGCCTCTCCAGTACACCATCTCGCTCATGGTGCACACCATCTTCATCTACACGCCCGATTACGAAGACGCGTACCTCTGCACTCCGGGAGAGATTGTCAACTCCTCCGTCGTGCCGTACCCGTTCCCGGGCTCACAGTACCCGTGCTCGGCCCGCGCCTTCTACTGCCCGGGCGACGCGACTGGCTTCGTATGCCTCGGACGTACCGGCACGCAAATTCTCGACTCGCTCTCGAACAACTTTGCCAACCTGTTCAAGAGTGAGGAGAACGTTACGAAAGGTCTGCTCATCATCGGGGCAGGTGGTGTACTCTTCCGTATCCTCTACCTCGTGCAAATGTACGCTCAGACATCGAACGTGCAGGCGCCCGTCCCGCCACTCCAGGTGCTCCCCGGCAGCACGCCGGTCGAGCCGTCGAAATCGAGCTCCAAGCACATTGCCGTCTCCTCTAAAAAGTTGAGCGATCCCGACCTCGAGCTCACTCAAGAATTGAATGTGGAGGCCGAGATGCTGCCTGCCGCGCCGGGTGCTCAGGGCGCGACGAGCGTGCTTGTGGTCAAAGGTCTCGAATGCATCAGTCCGGCGCCGGCCGGCGTTCCGTGCATGCCGAAAAAGGAGAACAAGAAGGTTCTGAGTGGCGTCTCGCTCGAAATCCCGGGCGGAGACGTGATGGCGATTATCGGCCCTTCGGATGGCGACGGCACCGTGCTGCTCAATGCGCTCTCGCTCGAGAAGACCAGTACGGTGGCCTACGGCGTACTGGAGCTCGACGGCGTGCCGATCACGCCCGCCAACTACGCGCACCTGTGCTCATACGTGCCCAACGCCGAGACGCTCTGGCCCATGATGACGGCACGCAAGCACCTCGAGTACGCCTTCCGCCTAATGCGCCCGGACCTCACGGGCGCCGCCATGGTGAAGGCGGTCGACGAGCTGCTCCTGGCCACCGGCATGGTCTCGTGCCAGCACACCAAGGCCGGCGACGCGCTGCGGCAGGGCCTCTCCGGCGGCCAGAAGCGCCGCCTCATGATGGCCCTCGGCCTCGTTTCCCGCCCTAAGGTCCTGCTGCTCGATGAGCCGACCTCGGGTCTCGATTCGGCCGCAGCGGCCGCGATCACGCGCCTTCTCAAAGATATTGCGCTCAAGAACGGCACGTCGATACTCTGCACCATCCAGCAGCCGTCGGCGGCAGTGTATGCCAAGTTTGATCGACTGTTGCTCCTCTCCATGGGACGTGTCGCCTACAGCGGCACGCGCATTGATGCAGCGGGCTACTTTGCCAAGATTGGGAAGACCTTCCCGGCGGCGGCCAACCCGGCCGAGTTCCTCGTGGACGAGGTGTCGAAGGACATGACGTCGATTGAGGCGGTGGAAGTAGTGCTCGACCAATGGACGAAACACGCGAGCAGCGTGTCGCCTGCGCTGTCGCCCAAGCAGGCGAAGGCAAAGTTGCACGCGAGGCAGGCACGCGCCGGCCTATGCACACAGATCGTCGTGCTCACGCAACGTACCTTTGAGATGGCGTTCGCGGACCCGGTGATCTACCTGGTGCGCATGTTCGTCGTGGCGTTCATCATCACCTTCTTCGGCATCGTGTACCTCGAGTCAGCCAACCAGGTACAAGAGCAGATCAGCTTCCGCCTCTTCTTCCTTTGGTGGTTGCTCTGTGTGCCGCCCGCTCTCGACATCGTGGCCGTGTTCTACTATAACATCGAGCTGCAGACGGCGCGCGCCGAGATGAAGACTGGCGCCTACGGGACCTTCGCGTACGTCGTGGCCAACACGGCGGTGCAGCTGCCCATGATGTTCGCGCTCGCGCTGTGCGCATGCATCCCCGGGTATGGACTCGGCGGCTTCCCGTGGGACAATTTCGTCACCTTTTGGATTGCGTACGCGCTCAGCCTGTGGGCCTTCGAATGCCTCGGCCAGGCCTGCGCGCTCCTCCGTAATCCGATCATCGGCATCCTGCAGTTCATGAATGTGTGGGCGAGTGCCCTGATCTTCACGGGCCTTGTCTTCCGTGGCGAGGACGTCATCTGGCCGTTTCGCATCCTGATCTGGCTCTTCCCGCTCCGATGGCTGTTCAACTCGGCTGCCTATGACATTTTCGTCCCCGCCATCTACGAAGGCACGCTGCCGTGCACGTATGGCAGCCTGGTCAACACCTCCACCGGCCCGTCGATGTGCTTCTCCGACTTTTACTGCCCAGATGTGCCACTCACCCAATGCGCGGGAAGGACGGGCACGGTGATCCTGAAGAACCTGAACCGGAATTTTGAGACGCTCAACGATAAGGACGAACGGGGCATCGACATTTTGATCATCATCGCCATCGCGCTGGTCTACAAGCTGATCTTTTGCAAGGGCGTCGCCGATATGTCACAGCACGCCGCGATCAAGAAGCCAGATGGAAAGCTCATCGCTCGTACTGCTAGCACGAGCGCCTCAGTCGCGATGCAAGCGAACGCTGAAGCCGATGATCTTAGCGCTGCCTGAGTATCTGTTGCTTGGTTGCACGGTGGTCCCGGCAACGTTTGAAGGCGTAAGGCTCCTTCTTCGTCTACGGCCTCGCCCTTCGCACTGCTTGTTGAGTTTGCACGCGCTGGGGCGGCCGACCCGCCGCGCTCGACCATTCTTCTAATTTCGTGCTGTGCCGAGCACAAAGGTGTGGATGTGCGTGTCGTGTGAGTTCCGTTGCATGCCGAGGTGGGTCAGGCATGCGTGGGACAGTTAGTCAGAGTGGCGGGTAAGTGGAGGCGCGGATGCCCCGGGGCATCGCTTCGCAGCCCGCATGGCGGCCCGGTACCGTTCGGAGACGGACCCTGATGCATGAACCGCTAGGAGAAGATGCAGGTGGAGAGTGCGAGAGCGACAGGGGCTCAAGAGCAGATGCGAGCGGCAGAGGATCTCAGGGAGATTCCCCCCGAGGACCGTCCTCAAGACGTGCTGGGTTGCCACTCATGCTACGAGAGAGGACGGGCGAAAACCTCTACCTCTGTGATGATTACTAGACGGTTTCAGTATCGTTCCGTGTCCGCCCATCGGTCTCTCGCGTGTGTTTCGCGTGTGTCACAGGCCGGGTGGGTGTCGCCGCGGAGCATCTTGGCTGCTTATTTGAGGTCGACGGACTCGGGGTGGGGACGGTTCACCCCGAGTACCCGACGCGACGCGACCTTTTAGTTTTACCAACTGCAACTTTTAGAGCCGCGACAGGTCGGCGACGAAGCTACGAAGGGCCGACCCTGCTCGGCTCCACCTCCGACACCGTCCGTGCTCGCGGTCGCGCGACGCCGCGAGCGGCCGGGCGGCGGGCCCGGAGCTCTCGATACGTGTGATTGATATCGTTTCGGCAGGCCCGCCTAGCGCGTGCCCTATACAGCCTTGTCCCTTCACCCTTGTGCCTAATGCGCTAACCCTAATCCCTAACGCCGGGAGAACACGCTCCGCCGCCGTCGCTGGGCGCTGGCCGCTCCATGTTAGAGGGTCTTAGAGCGACGCCTTGTTCCCGTCTGCGAGCCGCTCCGTACCTCCACACATCACACACTCAGCACCGAGACCAGTTGAACTTCGCCGGAAGTGGCTCGAGTTCTTTCACATTTTGCTGCGTGAGTGGCGTGTGGTCGCCGCCAAAACGAAAGTCTGGGCTAGCTTGTCCTGGTCCTCGACAGCGCGCTTGATCTCTCTTGCCCAGGCCTGCAGCTTGTCCGGGCGGCTGCCCGCGCCCGGGTCGCGCAGGCATGTGAAATGATGCGGCTTCGTCTTGAGCACATCGACGCGCGGGTCATCGCACACGCTCGGCGGTAGACCCGCTTGTGCGCACGCCTCACCGAATTTTGCAGGATGTGCGGTGAGCACGCAAACGGTGGGGTTCGCCCTACATGCCTCCTTGACGGCATGTACGTGATCGAGTGCGTAGACGCCGATCGCCGAGTGTGGGTCGAGCGCGTAGCCGTGTGCACGATAGACTTCGCGCATCGCCTGCAGCGTCTGCGCGTCGTCCACGGCACACGACAGGAAAGTTTGCTGGATCGTATCAAGCAATGGTCGCGGCAGCTGCACAGCACGGGTGGACTCGAGTTCAGTCATGATCGCCTTGACTAGTGAACAGTCGCCCGCGCTGCACAAGTATAGAAGGCGCTCGAGATTGTACGCAAACTGAATATCCATGGCCGGGCTAATCGTCTGCCGATTCGTGCCAAAAGACAAGTCGCCCGTCTGGATAGTGCGGTGCACAATGTCATTCGCATTAGTCGCGCAGACGATGCGCTCGATCGGCGCTCCCAGGCGCTTGGCGAGCAGCCCTCCCGCCGCATTCCCAAACGCGCCGGTGGGCACGACAAAGTTGACGCGCATGCGGGCATCGGGTGCGACTTGCAAGCACGCCCACAGGTAATAGCCGCTCTGCACGAGCACGCGCGCCCAGTTGATGGAATTGATGGAGCACACCTTGTGGCGGCGCATGAACTCGGCGTCCGTGAACACCACCTTGAGCGCCTCCGCCTGCTCGTCAGTGTCGCCCTCGGTGCGATACACGTGCACGTTCGGGCTGTCGACGGTGATCATCTGCAACTCCTGCACGTGCGACACGCGGCCCATCGGGTAGAGGCAGAATATTCGAACCGCTGAGCAACCTCGCACGGCCTCGATGGCGGCAGGCCCCGTGTCGCCTGACGTCTCCACGATGATGGTAGCGCGCTCGCCGCGCGACCCGAGGACGTGATTGAGCAGCTGCGCCACCACCTGCTGCCCAATATCCTTGAAGGCCAGGGTCGGCCCGGCGCCTGTCTCTAAAAAGTAGCGATCGCCCACCCGCACGAGTGGCAGGGAGGGCTCGTGGCCGTTGTTGAACGAGGAAAAGGCCGCGGCGCACAACGAGACGAGCTTGACAACTTCGATTCCCGTAAATGGGTGCAGCAAGCGCGCCGTCACGTGCGCGAGGCTCATGCCGGCATGCAGCTGATCAAAAATTGCAGTGGGCATCGTGGCGAGCATTGGCACGAAAAGTCCCCCATCGGCCGCGTACGCCGAGAGCAAGATGTCCGTGAAGTCTAAATCGCGCACGCCGCCACGCGTAGACTGGTAGCGTACCGAAGATGGCATTGTGGTTCCGGGCTAGCGGCCGCGGCGGTGGAGGCAATTGTGGCTCCGGGCTAGCGGCCGAGGCAATGGCGAGTAGTTGCTGACAGACCATGTTCGCAAGAAGTTTGTCAATGTGAGCGGTGCAGTTTGAATTGCGTTCATCGTTCGCGCGCAGTGCGATCGGCGCAGTGCGATCGCATGGTCAACCAGCGGTAACTTTCCCCAAATGGAAAGTCGCTTTCTCTTGTTGTTAGTCTGTTCTCCGATGGGCGTCGAAGTCTCTCTCGAGACGCCCTTGGCGCTAGCTGCAGCTCCTCTGGCTTTCCCCGGTAGCGAGGCGGTCAACGAGGCCTATGCTCTCGTTCAAACGCAGGAGTCCTTGGTAGCAGCCGCGATGCAGCAGCGCGCGCACATTGCGGAGCAGCTCCTCAAGTTGTCCGAGGCAGCTGCAGCTGCAGAAGCGGCCGCCGCTTCGGTCAAGGGCGGCAAGGGGGGCAAAGGAGGGGCTGCCCCTCCAGTGGCCGCGGAGCCTGCGGCCGACGAGCCGTCAAAGAGCGCCGAAGAGCTGCAGGCCGAGCTGGACGTAGTGGACCAGACCCTTGGCCCTCTAGAGGCTGAGCTGCAGCGGCTGCGTGGCAAGGCACTCGCCACGTGGTCAACCACTGTCGCCGAGGCCATGCAGCATGATGTGGCCACGCGTGCGAACATGTACGCGGACGGACTTCGTGACAGCCTAGATTGGTTGAATCAACAACGCTACGGTGCTCTCGAACGGAAGATGAGCTCCATGCACCCTCCTGCCTCGACCGTCGGCAGCATGGGTTGGAGCGTGCAGCTCTCGGGCCGCCGCGTGCCGCACTACGCGACGCCCCTCTCGCCGCGTGCGCCTGCCCTCTCGCCACGCGCGTGCTCGCCTCGCGCGGCCTTCTTCGATGCCATCGCCACTAATGGCACCACGGGGGCGGACACGTCAGCGCCTGCCTCGCCGCCCTCGTCGGTCAAGGTGCACTGGTACGGCGGTGCATGCCTCAGTCAAAGTGCACCAGCGGTGCTCGCGCTTCCACCGGCCAACGACGCTGTGCACAGTCGCTCGGACTCATCCTCCATCGGCGCCTCCCCCCTCTCCCCCTTCATGACGCCAAGGCTGTCGAGCGCCTCCCCGTCTGCGATGCGTGTCTCGTTTGGGTCGAGTCGAGGCAGCGCGATGCGCGACGGCAGCAGCCTCGGCCCAGTCTCCCCTCGACAGGGCTCGACTTCCCACAGCTCGACTCGAGGCAGCACGGCGGCAGGCTCGCCTCGCGACGGCAGCCCCAAACTCACGCCCCTCGCCCTCCATGCGGCGCTGCTGCAGCCTGGTGGGACCCTGACCAACGAGACGTACGAGCACGTCCAAACCGCCTACCTCAAGTGGAAGAAGGACATGTCAAGGACATTGCATTCCAACTTGGCCCGTGTGCCCTACGAGTCAATCCTTCGGCACGTCCCCACCGTCAAGGCGCATCCCCTCGAGTATACCTTCTCGCATCGGATCCATCATGCGCCAGGCGCTGGCCCTCTCCGCTTGTTTGCCATCCAGCCGCGGCTGGACGAGCCTGTCGAGCGACCGGCAGGACCCCGGATCGAGCTTCCCTTTGGCGCGGGCGCGAACACCTCGTCCCCTCGCTCCTCTCCCCGATCACTCCGCCATGACACAGCGAGCGCGACTGCTCGCGAGACGATCGCGGTCGCAGCCAACGACGACCAAGCAAACCGCGCCTACAGCCAGATGGACACGTTCGCGGACGGCAAGGTCTCCAAGTCCGAGTATCTCGAGTCGGCCAAGGGCAAGACCGACCGTTACAGAGCGAAGGCAGCCTTCGACCAGCTTGATGCCAACAAGGACGGATTGCTGTCGGCCGATGAATTCAAGGCAGGAGCGCTCAGAAAGATGGCAGCAAGTCGAGGTTGACCAACCTGAGTGAAACCTGGACGAGCCGTTCTGAGTGCGCAGGGCGCGACGGTCATGTGGCACAGTTGCCGCCACATGGCTGCGTGAAAGTTGTGCTGCACGTGTACCCGGCGCAACGTTTTATTTTTTATTTATTGCACGATGCACCTCCGGTTCGCTATTGCGTATTGTTCATCTTGCGGGGCCGGCCGCGCCGTCCGGTGCGGGTCCCGCGTCCCGCCACCCACCCCCAGCTGCCGCGCGGCTCGGCGCTCGCCCCTCCCGGTCGCCGGTGGGTCGAGAGCCGGCGCGACGACGCGCCGCGCGAGGCCGAGCGCCAGCGGCCGAGGGGAGCGGCTTAAGAGCGCGGCCCGGCCCGGCGCGGTGGCAAGCGTCGACCGCACGGCCCACGACCACACGGCGGCGCCCCTCCGTCCGACGCGAAATACGGAACCGATTCACGCGGCGAAAGCGCAAAAGCGCGAGCGCGCGGCCCGTCGACACCGGCGCGCGGCGCGAACCGGCCAACGTACCGCGCCCCTTGCGGCAAGGGTCGAGAAGCGCGCGGGAACGCGCGGCAACGCGGGTGGGGCGGTGGGCGATTCCTGAGCCGCCCAATTGCTCCCGCCGGTCTGCAAAAATACAGAAGGTGTGGCTTTCATGCGTAGCTCGATGAAACAGGAGCTCTGTCACGACTATGTATCATTTGGCATCTTGGGAGCGCGGGGTAAACACGCGCGCGAGGGGGTAGGGTATCGCATTTGTGCCACCGTATTCCACTGGCAAGGTACTCGAATCCATGAGCGCGAGCAAGCGCCCCGTGGGCACGCCAGCATACACCTCCACCTTGGCGGCGGTGATCGGGTCCATGAATGCCTTGACGATCTGGAACATGGTTGCGAAGATACGGGGCGCGTTGAAGATGAGGATTTTGTCGACGATTTCTGGAAAGTGCGCCTCCACCGACTTCGTGAGCATCTTGAGCAGCGGGACGACCGTGCTCATGTGGAAGACGACGCCGGAGCCGCCCTGGAAGTCGCCAACAAATACGTACTTGGTCACTGGCCTGCCACTTGCGAGGCTGGCCTGGCGCATCTCTGCGAAAGTGGTCTCTAGATCGCGCGCGTAGTGGCGCAACCACTCGTCGGCGGTGAAGGCCTTGGCATTGCCGCTGCAGAGGAACTCTCCCAGGCGCTCAAACTGCACCGGTCGCCCATGTTTGTCCGTGCCGACCCAGCGGCGAATGCGCAGGTGCTCGTAGTCGTCATCCGCAGGCAAAGCAAGAAGCAAATCAGAGTTCGTTTTCTTTCGCCACGCGAGCGCTGCAAGTAATCGGCCCATCGATTTAGCGTGGTCAAAGCCATCCCTGCGCTTGTCGGCGCGCAAGAAACGCAGCAGTGTGACATCGTCCAAGGCACGCCAGCCACTTGCCGGAAGGGCATCAACTGCTTCTTTTGTCAAGGTCCAGATAGGCACAGAATCGTTCGCGTCAGCATGCTCCATGTAGCTTGCTTTGAATGTTGCGAGCGCTTCACGCTCGCCGAGTTCGAGGAGCGTGTCGATTGGGTTGCCAACAGTATTGGGCAAGCCGCAGAGGTGATTCATGGCCACTAGTTATGCCCGACGATGCCTTGTCCTGCTGTCAGTCAGTCGGGCCCCCTGTCGGGCATTACTTTTCGGAGACATAACTGGAAGGTGTGCGTGAATGTGAATGTGCGTCTGAAAAGATCTGAAACGAGGCGCGCGCGCGCGCGCCGAAACGTACTGTACTGTACTATCGGCGGTTAAAAAACACCGGAGACACGCACGAGGGACGAGGCAGATACACGAACCTCACGATGTCACGAACCCCCTCAACGCGCTCAAAACCAACCCCACCGACTCTACTACCGTACAGTGCTCTAGTAACTCGAATCCCAAATTATGGTGACTCCACACTGTGTGGTTTCTCATGCCCAGGGGCCCAGCTCACAGTTTGGGAATTTTGGGGACTGTCATTGTGTGTGAATTGTGTGTGTCCCGGCTCCCCGCGGTGCCAGACTTTTTACCGGGGAGGCGAAAGTTCTGTACCCGGTACGCCTTTCCCCTCCTGGGGTGCCGTCGAAAGATGAAACCACCCATTTTGTATAGTCCGTCTCCCCGACCGCGAAAAACGTTGGTGCCATGCCGATGTCTCCGGCCGCATTGGCCGATTTGGAAGCCAAATTCATCGCCGAGAAGGAGATCATGGAGCTAGAGGTGCGGCAGCAGGAGGAGGCGCGCCTCGAACTGATTAGCGGCGATCCTACCTCAATCGTCGAGGCAAGCCCCACTGGAGCAACACAGCCGCTCAAAGAGAAGGTGCCCGTCTGGCTGGCACCACCGCCCAAATCACCGCCGTTTGCACGACGCAAGCCCATCGCCCAGGGCTCTGCACCGTCGAGTTTGGCACGCAATACGTCACCCACCTTGAGCCCAAGCAAGCGTGCCGAGAAGGACGAGATGCGCATAAAGGCGCGCGTAGCCAAGCGTTGGGGCAGTCCAGGCCCAGGCCAGTACAATCCTCAAAAGCTGGGGTCGGGCATATTACAGCTCGCTGGCTCGTCGGCCTTTCGATCAAAGTCACAGCGTCCCAAGGTCGACCCTTTCCTGCAAGAAAGTCAGGACCCAGGTTCGTACAATCTCACGGATGTCGGCTCCCAAGCATCATCATCATTCAACCGTTTGAATGCTATTGGTCACGGCGCGTTCGGAAGTTCCACAGAGCGCACTTTGAAGCTGGACGTCCGCGACAACACTCCCGGAGCCGCAGATTACAGCCCACTCGTGCCTCGACCGATGGCAAGTACTGCAGCTGATTATGATGCTGCTGGTGGCGCCTTCCGTTCTGAGTCGCCGCAACGCCCGAGAAAGCTGCTCCCGAGCGCCTCTCCCGGCGTCGGTGCCTACGATCCCAACATGACCTCCGTCGAGCCGCATATCCAGAGTGGGGGCATCCTCATGGGTACAGGGCATGAGGCCCGCTTCCCTAGCGACTCGCTGGGCGGGTCCGGCCGCGAGACGGGTCCCGGCGTTGGACCGGGCTCGTACGACGACAAGAGCGGCACGATAGCCCAGACCGCCGCCCAGATCCATGCGCGCATGAGCTTGTGCCGCCCTGCATTTGGCGGAAAATGGAAGGCCCGTGAGCTGCCCTTTGAGCGCGTCGGCATGATGGACTACATGAGCACGCCCGGTCCTGGGGCATATGAGGCAAGGAGTCCATCTCAGCTCAGCAATGGTGGCGATGGACATCGCTCGTCCTTCAAGACCACGACCATTCGCCTGCGCTGCGAGGCTCCAAACGGCGATCCGGGCGCGTATGACCTGAGCAGGGTGAAGACGATCTCCTCGGACATGGGCCGATCGTTCAACACTCGCTCGCAGTTTGGGCTGTATGCGTTCGGACCCGCCACAGCACGCGAGATGCCACGACAGATTATGGGGCTGGACGTGCCCGCTCCAGGGACATACAATCGGTTTTGGACCACCGACTTTCTCGATGGCGCTATGGGCAGTCGTCTTGCCATGCCCAGCAGGAGCTTCCGTTCGGAGTCGCTGCAACGCCCCATGCTGCTCCCGAGCGCTTCTCCCGGCGTGGGTGCCTACGATCCCAACATGACCTCCGTCGAGCCGCATATCCAGAGCGGGGGCATCCTCATGGGCACAGGGCATGAGGCCCGCTTCCCTAGCGACTCGCTGGGCGGGTCCGGCCGCGAGACGGGTCCTGGCATTGGACCGGGCTCGTACGACGCTGAGGTGAACGGTTCGATCGCTCAGGCCGTCAACAAGGTCGTGGATAGCATGAGCCGCGCGATTGCGAGCAAAGAAGCCGGGTTCGGTGTCGGAGCCTCGGCTCGTCCACTCGATCTGTCCTTCGTTCGGGAGAAGAAGGAGGCACCTGGGCCAGGCGCCTACTTTGGCCATCGCTTGCCCACGGATCTTGCCGTCAGGGCCGCAGCTGCTTTCTCGACCTTCAACGCTAGCGCCCGAGCAGGGATGGGTGCCTTTGGCTCCATGACAGCTCGTGAGTGCCGCAGTGACGGACGAAACATGCTCGCGACGGACGCGGGCGACCCTGGGGCCTACGACCCCCGCGTGATGAAAAGTGGTGACGGCCACGAAGTCATTCAGCAAGCAGCAGCCTCGTTCCACCTCGCGAGCCGCGCAGGATTTGCAGGCTTCGGCGCGCAGACGGCGCGTGTGATGCGGCAAGACATCATGGGGGCTGGTAATCCCGGCCCGTCAGAATATAACCCGACTGTCGATCAATTCGGCCGCCAGCGGCCCATGGGCCACGAGGCAAACCGCTGCCGAGCCAGCAGCGCCTTGCGTGCTACTTCGGAACAGCGACCTATGTTGCTCCCGAGCGCCTCTCCCGGCGTGGGTGCCTACGATCCCAACATGACCTCTGTTGAGCCGCATATCCAGAGCGGGGGCATCCTTATGGGTACAGGGCATGAGGCCCGCTTCCCTAGCGACTCGCTGGGCGGGTCCGGCCGCGAGACGGGTCCCGGCGTTGGACCGGGCTCGTACGACCCAGAGCGCCAAAAGGATGGCGAACGGGCGACGATAGCGATGAGTGTGGCCGACCGCGCCAATCAAGGATGGAGTTGGAGCGTCATCTCCGATAACGTCCGGACGTGGATCACTGACTTTTTCACTGTGGAGATTGGCCATGCTCTGCAGTTCTGAGACTCTGATTGATGGTTTGATGCTTGTGCCCACACGTATCCGGTTCGGCATTACATTACCCGCCGGCCTTGGGCCGCGCGTCGGGGCGGTGACACCCGCCCGCAGCACTCTCGGCGCTGTGATTGACGGAAACGGGTTAGATAATCGTATGTCAGACAGTATACACGCACAATCCTAGATGAAGATGTGTCCCGAAGTGTGTACGGACGCGGGCGTCAGAGATGTGCGGGGTGGAGGGGGGGGGGCGGGGGCGATCGATATCGGACCGATTAAATCGGATAGACCACCGCCTTCAAGCGAAGCTCCGGCGCGGTAACTGAAATCGTCCAGCACCGAACACGCCTCTCGCGCGGTACGGTCTACACGATCGCGCATCGTTATTCATACAGACGAGACAACGGCTCCGGCGCGATGGCGATTAACCACTTCCACTAACCACTACACGATTTCTAATCGCCGCTCGTGGCTCGATGAACCGGGTGGATCGCCTTCGACCGCAACGCACCCGCTCCAACGGGTCCACGAGGCCCGCTCACGACGAAGCGCGCGCCCCGCCACGGGCCACGGGGGCCGGCGGGTGTGCTCGGAACGTGGCCTGCCCTACCCCGCGTTTGGGGGGGACAACAGTGAGAAGGAACGCGCTCATCACATGAGGGACAGCTTCATACTCGTTAATCAGTTACGACCCGTCGCCGCGGGGGGCGGTTGGCCAGCCATTTGCGCCCAAACCGCCATGAGACTCGCGACGAGAGAAACATGCTCGCGTGAACGTAGAAGGGGCGCCACGTCGTCATGAGGAGATCGTCCCACGTGGCACAGCCGCGCTTTCACGGTGAGCCCTCTTCCAGCAACTCGGTTGCCGACCCAAACGTGTTCTCCCCAGAGTACATCATGTACCTGCGCGTGTGGGTGGCGTGTGCTCGTGAGTTGGGAAGCGATGGGAAGCGGGTGTGCGTAAGCGCGTAGGGGCTCGCAAGCGCGTGCATTTGATCGCTGGAGGCGCACATGAAGCCGTCCTGATCCTTGTGCTGCTCGTAGACCGTGCTCATGAGTGCGGCAGTTGGCGGAAGCGAGTTGTTGACAAAGATGAAGATGGCCTTGTCGGACGGAATCGAGATGCGCTTGCGGATCACGTACACAAACTGGCCGACTGTCAGGTCCATCGGGATCAGGTACTTGCGCTTGTCGACCGCAGGAATGTCGGAGCCCACGTCCTTTTCGCAGATGACGGGAATACGGTCGGGGTACTTCTCTCGGATGCGTGCGGCCTCTGCTACGCGCTTCTCGAAGGGATGGTCCTGCTTGTAGGCGAACTCGGTCTTTCGCATCGGTACGACGGCTACCGGGACCTGTGGTGCCGAAACCGAGTGGGACGCCTAGACGCCACGAAAGCAAGAAAGCGATCCGTCCACGGCAGTCGTCCCGCTATTGCTTCGTGCGTGATTCGTGCGAATCACGAAACCCGCTGACGGGTGTGCCGGAACTCTGATGTTAGGAATGTGGGAGTCGACAGATGCAATTCTTGAGTGCGGGCTCGCCATCCCCCACTTTCCCGGCTAAAGAAACTGTTCACAACGCGGAACTACGAAGGCGACGCGACCGGCATAGGAAACGTGCGAAAATGGAAGTCGACCTGGATGACGCCTTCGCAGGCTTGCCTACCGTCGGCGATTCGCTCATGGGCTTTGATGAGGGCGCCGACTCCCGGCTTTTGCCCGACGACGAGAAGGAGGAGGAGGAGGAGGCGAGCGGGCCCGGAGATGCCGAGCACGACGAGGGCCAAGAGGCGGCAGACCCTTTGATGCCAGAGGGCGAGCCGGAGGCTGGCGTGGAGGACGAAACCTCGCTGCCGCCTTGGATGCACCGCGCGCATGCAAGTATCATCGAGGCGCGCACGCCGAGTACGGCTATGCTCGGCCTGGACGAGCGGCTTGTCGCCGCGCTCGGTCGGCTTGGCGTGCATCAATGCTTCCCGGTGCAGGCGGCGGTCGTGCCGGTCGTGCTCGCGGCGCATGCGGCGCGCCGGGCCGCCGACGTGTGCGTGTGCGCGCCCACGGGCTCGGGTAAGACTCTCGCCTACGCGCTGCCAATTGTGCAGGCGCTGCTGCCACGGGTCGTGACACGGCTGCGCGCGCTCGTGCTCCTGCCTACGCGCGGCCTGGCGGCACAGGTGCACGGAGTGTTCTGCACGCTTTGCGAAGGCACGCCTCTGCGCTGTGGCCTCGCCGCCGGTCAGGAGGGCGTCTCGTGGGAGCGCGAGCGTGCCAGCCTCGTGCGAGTCAGCGGAGGAAGCAGTACCGGTAGCTACCATGAAGCCGACTTGGTGGCGGGCGAGGGCACATCAGCGGTGGACATCGTGATAGCGACGCCCGGCCGACTGGTCGAGCACCTGCAGAGCGGCGCTCCCTTCACGCTGCAGCACCTGCGCTTCTTAGTCGTCGACGAGGCTGATAGGCTGCTGTCGCAAGGCTACCAAGGCTGGTTGCGGAGCGTCCTCGACGCCGCCCATATTAGGCCATCCCATGCCGCACCCATATTAGGACGGTCGGCACTCGCTGCCCCAGCCGCACTCGCCGCGGAGACCGTGCGTGCGCGCCTTGGCTCGGCCGCCGCACGCAGCCGCGGCGCGCCGCTGGCGCTCACGGGGGCGGATGCGCCGTTACTCAAGCTGCTCTTCTCCGCGACCCTCACGCGCTCTCCCGCCAAGCTCGCGCCGCTGCAGCTCGTGAATCCACGCTACTTTTGTGTCGCGGGCGCACGGTACGCGACGCCCGCCACGCTCAAGGAGTGGATGCTGACGTGCGGTGCCCAAGAGAAGCCCAGGCTGCTGTTGCTGCTGCTGCGTGGGCTGCTGGAGGCGGAGGCGCAAGAGGCTGAAGCCGAGGACGTGGCGGAGGGCGGACGAGCAGAGGGTGAGGTGATGGAAGGCGGCGAGGATGGAGACGACGACGACAAGGACGACGACGACGACAGCGCCGCGGAGGTGACCGAAGATGTACGCTTGAACGACGAAGCCGAGGACGCCGAGGCAGACGCCGCCCTCGCGGCAGTGGGAAAAGGAGGAGGCGGTCTTCGACGCCGCTCCCTCAAGTCTGGCCGCGTGATCGTCTTTTGCTCCTCCTTGGAGAGTACGCATCGTCTCACACGACTGCTTCATATGCTCGGGATCGCCGCGACCGAATTCTCCTCGTCGGTGCCTCCGAAGCAGCGCACCCTCGCGCTCGAGCGGCTCAAGTCAGGGCAGACGCGCGTGCTCATTGCATCGGATGCGATGGCGCGCGGTATGGATGTCGAGGGTGTGAGTGTCGTGATCAACTACGACCCGCCCGCCAACATCAAGGGGTACGTCCACCGTGTCGGTCGCACCGCGCGCGCGGGCAAGGCGGGCACGAGCTACACCCTCCTAAAGGACTCTGAGGTGCACCACTTTAAGGCGTCGATGGCCAAGGCGGCAAAGGCGTATCGTCCACTTGAGTTGCCTGCCCAACGGCCCGCGCTCGCTCGTCTCTCTGCCGAGTACGCTGATTGCATTCTAGTCGCCTGCCCGTTTGCCTGATTGCCTGCCCAACGGCCCACGCTCGCTCGGATCAGGTGATTGCATGCCGAGTGCATGCCGAGTGCATGCCGAGTGTATGCCGAGTGCATGCCGAGTGCATGCTGAGTGCATGCTGATTGCCTCCCTCATCAGGTACGAGCGCGCGCTCGTCGGAGTGCGATGGGCGCTCAGTGAGGAACGCGAGGGTCGGCTGCCGTTGAGCGCACCGATGGAGGAAGTGGAGGATGCCTACTTTGCCCACAGGCAGACTCGCGGGCAGGAAGGCGCTTGGGACGGCGCGTCGGAGGGGCAGCAGCAGCAGCTCCCAAATATGGAAGCATTCAGTTCGAGGACGACGACAGAGCCGGTCACCGCGCGTGCTGATGATGTGAAGCTTGGACCGAAGATGGCCAACGCCCCCAAGTATGGCAAACGCCCCCGAGGAACTGAGGAGCCCAGCGCATTGGTCCAGGATAGACGCTTACGGCTTGCAGCCGCGCTGCTGGAGGACGGGTTGTAGTCATGTGGCAGTTTCGTCCCATTGCCCGGGGGGAGGGGCGGCGGCCGCGCGAGCATGCCGATTGTGTGGGGTGCGCCGTGCGTGCCGTGCCCAGGTGCGCCCCGGGGCTCGGGTGATCCCGGGTGCCCTCGACTTACGACGTAGCCCCAAGGCCATGGGCCTCGGCGCCCAGGGCTCCTCGGCGGGGCCCCAAGGCCATGGGCCTCGGCAGGGGCCATGGATTTCTCGCGCCCGCACCATGGCCCCTGTTGGGCCGCACGACCACGTGGCCAACGAGGTACGACTCCGCGGGCGTCGCACTGACGCACACCTGTCACCCACCACGGTCCTCGATCCTCAGTTTGTCAGTGGCATACCTGCACGGCAGACCAGGCAGTCGGAGCGCGGGAGGGCGCGGACCGAGTCGCTCTGTCCCCGCTTTGGGTGTTTGTTTGCGGTTGGGTTTACGCGTTCGGTTCACTGGTCCTTCACTGGTCCTCGCTCCTGCGTCCTGCCTGCTCGTTTGTACGTGGTCGCAATCGCCGCGCGGCCCGTCCTCGGCGCTCGCCGCGCGTTCGCGCGCCCCCGCTACCGTCTGGCTCACCGTCTGGCGCGCCGTGCCGCCCTGTGGTGTGTGCTCGCCCCCGCGGTCCCGCGACGGTCACTGTTGGCAACGTACGCGTTCGTCCAATTTAGTTCCAACGGCGTTCGTCGTCTCGACTCCCAACGCCACGCCCGCCGGGGCTCGGCGCCTCGGCCGCCCCGCCGCCCCGCGGCGGCCGGCCGAGTCGAGAGTCGCGCAGGAGTCGCGCGCAGGGAGCAGCGCCTCTGAAAAGTACGTTCTAAATTGCAAGTAATAGAGAAAATCACATGGAGTTGAGATACTCACGTACGAAAGGGACAGGGACGCGTGCAGAAGCGTGCAGACATCACTCTGATGCTTGTCGATCTGCGCCGTGTGCGATTTCGCTCCGCGAGACACCCCGGCACCCACGCATCGGCCCGCCCGGCCCTCTGGCACGGCACGGCTCGCGACATCAGATATTCACACGCCTCGTTGCCTTATCACGCCGTCTTATCACTTTCCACCCTTCTCCTCGACGACATCCTTGCTGCCACGCAGAATGCCAGTGCGACGCGCCGCAATGAGACCGACCTTCTGGCCGGGCACGCTGTCGCGGCGTACGGTAGAGGGGTGGCCGATGTGCTGGTGGTTACCACCACCGTGCGGGTGCTCGCAGGGGTTCATGGCAACACCACGGGTGCGGGGCCACGAGTTGCGCTTGACCCGGAACTTGTGGAAGGCGCGGCCGGCCTTCAAGAGAGGCTTGTCGATACGGCCGCCTCCGGCAACAATGCCGACAGTCGCACGCGCCATCGAGGTAACGGTCTTCTTCTGACCCGACGGCAAGCGCAGGCGCGTCATGCCGGCGCCATCAATATGGCCGATGATCTGCGCGAAGCCACCCGAAGTCTTGGCATACTTGCCCTTGTCGCCGGCGTGCTTCTCCACGTTGTTGATCACCGTTCCTGGCGGCATCGAGGCCAGAGGCATCACGTTGCCCGGAACCAGCTGCGCACGCTTGCCCATGTAGATAAACTGGCCGGTGTACATGCCCTCAGTCGCGGTCCACTGCACATTCACCTTCTTGAAGCGATAGCGGTCGTTGAACTGGATCTTTGCGATCGGCGCGCCACGACCCGGATCATGAATGATATCCTTGACCACACCACGGATGTAGCCATGGCGCTCAGCGAAGTCAATCGCCTTGAGGCCGCACGCACCCTTACGGTGCTTGGTGTGCGACACGAAGACGGAGCCGCGACCCTTACGCTGACCACGGATGACACGACCCTGCGAGAGCAAAGAACAGCGACAAGTCAGCGAGACGTGCGCCATCAACAGCAGCTTGCAGACTATAGTCACGGCGGGTAGCAGCGCGTGCAGACGCTCTTGCGCGCTCAGGCCGCAAATGAACAGGCGCCGGGGGTCGGCTAGCAGCAGCAAGCGGCAACAGGCCAGGCGAGGTCCTCACCATCGCTGCTCCGTGGCGGCGTGGACAGAAGGCTTTCGCAGCTAAGCTTTCCAAAAACCCATTAAATGGCCGAGGTGAGTGTGAACAACTGCTGAGAACCTTATTGTGAGGCCGTAAGTGCAACATTTTCGCGTCATTGGCATCGGCCCACCAGCGCGCCCGCGCTCTCAGAGAGCGCCACAGCGCCACCAAACACCGTACATCGTTCTCAGGTGTTTCAATGCCTCTCAGTGACGGGCGTCCGAGGCGACAAAGGAATGGGCAGCGCGCTGGCGGGTCTCCGAGGCGAGGGCACATGGTTGTACACGGGCCAGGGGCTTTCTGGCAAGCCGACGCCCTTGCGCGGCGAATGGAGCACCTGATTATGGATCGTCATCAGGGGCAATTGGATCGTCATCAGAGGCAATTGATTATGGATCGTCATCAGAGGCACTTGATTATGGATCGTCATCAGAGGCAATCAGCTTCATATGGATGGAGCACCTGATGAGGGATCCCATCGGAGGTCATCAGAGGCAATCAGGAGCACCTGATTATGGATCGTGCGATCCGTGCCACTCGCAATCGTCACGCGCCACGCGTGTACGCGCAGGTCGGCCGCGCGCTCGCGATTCGCCTTCATGCGCGCCATGAGCTCAGACCGCTGCCGCGTCTCGCTCGCGTGCCTTCTCATCTGCACGAGATTCGCTGACCGCTCGAGCTCTTGCAACTGCGCCTTGCGCGTCTGAAACTTGTGGTGGCGCGAGGTGAGGTTGTGCGCCTGTGCAAGCGCGTCCTGCACCTTGGCCGTGCGCTCCTCGGACGCGAACACCTCCGTCGCTTTGAGTTTGCCAACCGTGGCCGTCCATCCTCCGAGTATCTCGGCGCCCTGCCGCGCCTGCTCCGCGCGCTGGATGGTCAAGTTCTTCATGACATCGGACGAGAAATCGATATCGGGCGTGCGTACAGCCTTGGCGTCGCGCGGCCCATGGCGCGCGCGCGGCGAACTTGGCGTGCCCGGTGGCTCAGGCCGGTTCTTGATGATGATCGCTATCTTCTTGTCGATGTCCGCCTGCTTCATCGTCTCTCGCGTGATGAGCTCCTCGCGAAATGTGCGCGCGCCCTTGAGCCAGGCGCGCCTGTCTGCGGTCCTTGCATCTTCGCTGATCTTCAAGGCATGCCGGTAATTCCCGAAGTTCACCTCGTCGTGGTGATGGTGGGCAGACTCAATAGAAGGCGTGCGTGGCGAGCGCGAAGGCGACGACGGTGAAGACGGGTCGAACAGCTCTATGCCCAGCGGGGCGGGAGAAGAAAGGACGGACGTCGGGCGAGCGGGGGACTCAAGGAAGGACTCGCCAACCGTCATTCCAAGGATCCCAATCGAATTCTGCTCTCTCTTTCGCGCTCTGCTCTCGTCGGTGCGCGAACGTCGATCAGTGGCGACCCGAGCGAACTCGCGAAGCCAAGTTTTTAATCCGTTTCGGGCCGAATCGCGAGTCTCGACCCTCACGTTTCAAGTCGCCTCCGCCAGTACCACAGTATTCATACATGTCAACTTCACGTAAAAAATATTCAACGTTTTTGTTGATTTGCATGCACTTTTAGCAATGCGAACGCTCGACAAGATGCGCTCGCTGTACTCAATGCTCGAAGACTGCACGTATTGCAGCGTGCTCGTTGCTTCGGACCACATGGGCCTTGGGCCGAGCTTGAACCTGGAGCAGGCACGCGCAGTGCAGGCACCGCTGTGCACATCGAGCGTCAATCTGGGCGTGGGGCTGTGCTCTGAAGTACCTCTCGAGGGCATGTGCCCCGTATACACGACCATGTGCTCGTGGTTGGCGCCGCCATCGCCGCCGCCACCACCACCCTCGCCGCCGCCGAATCCGCCGACGGCGCCCATGGTCAATCTGAACGCGCAAGGCTGGTCCTTGGAGGCACAGGCCGTGGGGGAGCTTGGCATCAAGTACGACGGGGGCAGCACGTCTTCGATCTCCGAGTTTGTTGCCACGTCGGACGCCAGGCGCAGTGCGGTGGAAGACAATTCGATCCTGTACGTCGCAACGCGCACGTCGCTCCTGATGTGCGTCATTATCTTGCTCTCATTTGGTGTGATTGAAGTCTTGCGCTGCCTTGCAAAGGAATGGAGGATCTACCGGATCACTACGCGCAGGCGCAGCGGGCTCAGGCTGACGTCAGTCGATTTGATGGAGAGCGGCGAGTCACCCAGGGTTGGGCCGGAGCAAGCGCGGGAAGCGCCGGAAGCGCCGGAAGCGTCGATCGAAACAGTACTTGACGAGACGGTTGACGAGACGGTTGACGAGACGGTTGAGCACGAGATGGAGCTCGAGACGGCGGATGGCTGCGCCGCCAAGAGCCACCGCGTTCGCAGCAACGATGACAGCAACGACGACGACGATGATTGCATTGGCGTTTGAAGACACTTTCAGAGACCTCTCAGGCTCCTCTCGGACGATACTCGGACGACGACCACAACGCACCGCGGCTAGGCGATCCACGCTGGGTTTGGATAAGGAGCCCTATAAATAAGCCCTTTGGGGCGGCCGTTCCCGGCCGATGCTAGGCTACCCTTTGGAAAATGTGCGCGTAAATTTGTGCACCTCCTATAGGACTCATTCTAACAGCACAATGAACCAGTACATGGTGGAAGCAATGGTGGGGGGGGGGGGCAACTTATGCAAAAGAGCCCAAAGTTGAGCCCATCATGACGCCTTTGTGCAAAGCGGGCATGTTCGAACCAGGCTTCGCGCGACTCAATGAGCGATCCAGATGTATTGCTGGTCGCAGTCGCTGCTTGCACAGTGGCGCAGATGCCCTGTGGCCGGCGGATATCGGCGCACCACGGTTGCCAGTGGCATGGCAGTGAACATCGGCAGCGCTTCTGTCGTGTTCGAGCGGTTCAAAGCTTTGTGCTGGCATGTTATGCATCTCGGTGAAGCTGCACATTCTGGCTGGGTTTCAAGACACCATTACCGATCGGAGACGGTGGAGAGGCGGTGGAAGTTCGATTCTGGTGCTGCAGTGACTTCTGTCTCCGAGCCAGCCAGGAAATCGAGCGTGATATCACGTCCAGCGGGATTTGCCTGCGCTGCAGCTCGTGTGGACGCAACAGCCTTGGCAAGCTGCCGGTCGCTGCATCTCTGCCTTGGCAAGCTGACGGCCGCCGCGACACCGTCGTTACTCGACACCGTCGTTGTCACGCGACGGCGGCGTCGAGTGACTTCTTTTGCGTTTTGAGTATTGTGCAAGGCAGCACGTATATCGTTCACGTTCTGTCTTGACACTTGAGCTCACTGAGCACGATGAGATCATGCTGAGCACAATAAGCCTGCTGAGCCTGCTGAGCACGCTGAGCACGCTGAGCTCGCTAAGCCTGCTGAGCCTGCTGAGCAAGCTGAGCACGCTGCGGTGATGTTGGCGATGTTGATGAGCACGATGAGCACGATGAGCACGATGAGGATGCTTTGAGCATGATGAGGACGTGCGTGAGCACAATGAGCATGCTAAGCCTGCTGAGCACGCTGAGCTTGATGAGCTTAAGCACGCTCAGCTTGATGAGCTTCCAGATACTGTAAAGCACGCTGAGCACGCTGCAGCGATGTTGGCGATGCACAATGAGCATGCTGAGCACACTGAGCACAATGTCGATGAGCTTGCTGAGCACACTGAGCACGATGAGGATTAGATGAGGATGCTGAGCACAATGAGCATGCTGAGCCTGCTGAGCTCATTGAGGATGCTGAGAACAGTGAGCATGCCGAGCCTGCTGAGCTCGCTGAGCTTGCTGAGCTTGATGAGCATGCTGAGCATGATGAGGATGCTGAGCCCGCTGAGAACGATGAGGATGCTGAACTTGCTGAGGATGCTGAGGATGCTGAGCCCGATGAGCAGGTTCAGCAGGCTGTGCTCGCTGAGCTCGCTAAGCTTGCTGAGCACGCTGGGCATGCGCCGACCGCCGAGCACGCTGCAGCGATGGCGGGGATGATGAGCCTGCTGAGCATGATGAGCTTGCTGAGCCCGCTGAGCATGATGAGGATACTGAGCGCGCTGAGCATGATGAGGATGATGAGCTCAATGAGCAGGTTGAGCAGGCTGAGCAGGTTGAGCAGGCTGAGCAGGCTGAGCAGGCTGAGGTTGCTCAGCATGCTGGGAACGCG
>ENA-UOUZ01000263-UOUZ01000263.1-mixed-culture-metagenome-genome-assembly--contig:-NODE-263-length-35539-cov-117.196201_pt1 | contig 35539 bp, 22 predicted proteins | sample MGYA00238154_ERZ761575 | MGnify/ENA primary metagenome ERZ761575 (study PRJEB28896, sample SAMN07631632) | mixed culture metagenome | isolation source: Freshwater growth medium | place: USA...
TCATGACAAAGCATGGATATATCCATGATTTCTCACTAAGACCAAATTGCTGATGTCACAGGAGCGAAGCGAACATTAAGTACCAACTGTCGACCAACCGAACAGACTCTCGGCGGCAAGTACCAAAATAAGACAGGCAGCGTCGGAGGCTTTGCACATTGCTATTGGTATTCACGTTTTGTGGGACCGGACTTACTACGCTACGTTCGTACACGCTCCACACTCCTCTTTGCTGCTCTTAGTAGTCAGTTGTACCCGAGGTATACGAGTCGGCACTCATTTGGCAACTTCTTCAACCATGCTGCTCCCACCCGCCTGAACTGCCCGCTCGATGGCCATCACGCACTCGCCCACCGACCGGCCCTTGCGCATAGCGTCACAGAGCGCGTCGTACGCGGCAGCTCGCTGCCTGAGCAGCAGCACTGCGCTCGCCGCTGCCCAGCGCGCGCGCTCGCGGATGACCTGCTCGCTCAGCGCCGCGGGCGCCGCGTGCTTGGTAAGCAAAGCACGCAGCGTTGCCTCGTCGGCAGCCCCTCCCTCGGCGCTGCCTGCCCAGAGCGCCTCAGCTGCGATGCCACCCGCAAGCACAATGGCCGCTCGGAGCACGTCGTCCTCGTCGGCGCGGCGACCCTCTTGCAAGCACTCGATGGCTGGAGAAAGGAAGATGGTGCCTGCCGACGCCTCGCTCCAGCGCGGATCGAAGGGCGCCCCCAGCGGGTTGAGCCTGCAGGCCTGCACGGGCACACCTAGGCTGTACGCACACAGGAAGTGACCCGCTTCGTGTCGTACGACTGCCTCGCGGCGTGAGGGCACGATGAGGCGCAGCACACCGAGCAGCCGCTCCTGCAGCAGAAGCTTGTCCAACACGAAGAGGACAGTCGCACTACCCACGAGAACGCTGAGTGCTAGCGAAATTAGTTGCGGCGCCTCGAGCTCGCGCAGGCTGCGCAACGGCATCTCGTCCATCAGCGCGCCAGAGGCAAAGCAGAGCTGGCCCACCAGCAGTGCTGCGGCTGCCTCAAGAGGTGCCAGTCGGAGGCCTCGTGGCTCGCCACGAGGCTTTGGCGCAAACGCAGTTGCTCGAAGGCCGGTGACCTTTGCGAGCTCGAGCGATTTGGCAAGCGTCGGCTGCAGAGGCATGTCACCCCGGCCAAATGCCGTCAGCTGGCCGCTCTGTTGCAGTGTGCTGTATGCGCTTATGCACGCGCTTCTACTTGCACAGGCAGCATCAAGAGTGGCGGCTGTTGACAACTCGATCGCGTGGCACACGGTTGCGATCGAGAGGAGCACGAGCGGAAGCTTTCTCATGATGTCGGCCACCGTCGAACAAAAAGCGTCCGACCAGCGGCGAGCTCGGACACGTGTCCTGTGAATCATTCCATTGCTGTGAAATACCGTACAGTTCCGAAAAGACGTCGTTTCACACACACATACACGTGTCCTCTGAAATACTTTAACCCAACAAAGTTCTGAGCTGAGCTTTTCGCAAAACGAATGCGGACATGCTAATTAGAGTCAAGCTCAAGTGTGGAGATCAACCTCTGCCCACGTCCTCGCCAGGTCCTCGCCCGCGTCCGAGAGCATCTGGGCCCTGCCGTCACTTGTACGTCTTCAGCCCCAAGCGCTTCAGGTCCTCCTGCACGCTAACCTTGGACTGCCCGACCGGCTTGATCGTGGGCGCCGAACTAGCGACGCGCTCTGGTTGTTTTGCGACTGCCGCAGCGGCCTTCTTGGCCGCCGCCTCCTCGGCCTTAGCAGCTTCAGCACTTGCACGCTTCTCGGCGTCTGCGGCCATCTTGGCCGCTGCCTCCCCTGCCTTCTTGGCACTGAGCGCCTTATCGAGCGCCTGCTTCTCCGCCACGAGACGAAACTTCTCCTCCGTCGCCACTGCCTTGGCTGTCGCTACCTCCTTTGCTCTCTTGGCAACCAGTGCTTGCTTCTCACTGGCGAGACGAGCCGTTTGCTCCTCCGCCATCTTCTTCGCGGCTGGTGCATGCACGCCTTGTTGCGCAATGGGTGCCATAGCCGGGGGCTTCGGTGCCCCCCCATCAATGCTCAAGACCGCAGCAAACACAACGGCCGCTGCAGCAAGTGCCGCCCCGGCCTTCGTGTCTTCGTCCGACAAGCCCTTTGACCTTATGATCGGAGGCGATGGGCCGCGCGCGACTGCATTCCTGACAATCGCGAGTGCCTCGGCAATGACTGCTTCCGACACACCCGCTTCGGTAGGAGCCGAGCTCGACAAAAAGGCCTCGGCTTCTTTTGGAGCCCACCATTTCAGGCAGATGGCCGCGGCGACTGCAGCCTCTGCTGCCTCCTCCTTGGCGCGCGCCGCTGCAGCAGCTGCCTTGGCCTCCTCCTCGGCAAAAAAGGCCGACTTCCGTGCTGCTGCCTGCTCCTCTGCTACAGGGCGGACGATTGCCAGCGACGCGGCGATCACGGATGCTTTGACTCCCATCTCGCGAGGTGTGTCGCTCGAAAGGTAGGCGAGCGCCTCCTCGGCATTCATGCGGTAGATCTCCGCCGCCACGCGCTGCTCGGCCGTGGCCGAACGTTCCTCTAACGTCGTCGGGCGCAACGCCGCCTTGGCCGTCGCGGTAGCACGCGGTTTCGAGGCCGTCGGTTCGAGGCCGGGCTGCTGCGAACCAGCCATAAGAGCGGCCTTCTCAGCAGGCACCTTGTCCGCAGCCGCCATCTCCGAGGCCACAAGGTCAAGTCGCGCCTCGAGGATTTCGAGGGCCACCTTGGCCTCTGCTTCCCGCCGACGCTTGACCTCCTGAGAAGCCGCTACGGCCGCCTTCCTCTCCGCGTTCTTGGCGGCAAGCGCCTCGGCAGCCGCGATGCGCTTGGCCTCTGCTGCAGCTGCAGCCTCTGCCTGCAAGGCAGCACGCGCCGCCGCCGCCGCCTTGATGGCTGCCGTGCGCTGCTCGCGCGCAGCCTGAGCTGCCGCCTCTGCGGCCGCCAGAGCGTTGTTCTCGGCCTGTGCTGCTGTCGTCGTTTCGACAACCTCCTTCACGGCCACCTCGGCAACTTGCAGCTGGGACAAAGGCTCATTGACAGGCATGCGTGCTGCAGCCACGCTTGTTGCAGCCACGCGTGTTGCTTCCGCCGCCGCCGCCGCCGCAGCCTCCTTACTCTCGGTGGCCGAAGCCCGCTCCGCCGCATTCTCCATCGCCGCCTTCTCCGCCGCCGCCTTCTCCGTCGCCTCTCGCACCGCGGCCCTCACGTAGGCCTGCTTCACCTCGAGAGCAGCCTTCCCCGCAGCCGCCTGGCGCGCAATCCGAGCACTCTCCTCTTGCTGGCGCCGGCGCTCCTCTCGGACCGCATCCACCGTGGCCTGCGCCTCCGCTCGCATGGCCGCTCGCTCCTTCTCCGCCGCCTGAAGCGCCGCCGCGCGATCCTCGCGAGCCTTCTTAGCCGCCGCCTCTTGCGCCGCCTTGGCTTCCGCTGCCGCCTTAGCCCGTACATCATTGTTCACCGTCGCTTCCTCAACCGTCGCTGCGGCAGCCGCCATCTCCGCCGCCAGCAGGTCAAGTCGGGCCTCTTCCGAAGTCGCCATCTCCGCGGCCGCCATCTCCGTGGCCAGCAGGTCAAGTCGGGCCTCGAGAACGCGCGCCTTCTCCGCAGCCGCCATCTCCGTGGCCACCTGGTCAAGTCGCGCCTCGAGGACCTCAATTGCTGCTTTTGCCTCGGCTGCCTGCGCTTCTGTGGCCTTTTTCGCTTCTGCGATCGCCTTCGCCTCCGTGGCCACCTTCGCCTCCGTGGCCACCTTCGCCTCCGCAGCCGCCTTCGCCTCCGCAGCCGCCTTGGCCTCCGCAGCCGCCTTTGCCTCCGCGGCCGCCTTTGCCTCCGCGGCCGCCTTTGCCTCCGCGGCCGCCTTCGCATCCGCGGCCGCCTTCGCCTCCGCGGCCGCCTTTGCCTCCGCGGCCGCCTTCGCCTCCGCACCCTTTGATGCCCCCACCTGAGCTTCGGCTTTGCTCTCGTCGTCCTTTGAAGTCGCCACCACAGCAGCTGCACCAAGAGCGCCAAGCGCCAGTATCGGGCCGCTAGCTAGTGCAAAGAACGCAAGCGCCGCACCCGCCACACCCGCGGCAGTGGTAAGCTCTGAGTCCGAGTCGGAATCCGCCTTGTAGACCGCTCGAGCAGCCGCCTCAACCGGCGACTTCTTGTTGATCAGTGTCTGCTCACCTTTTTTGTTGATATCGAACTTCTTAGCCGGTGCCTGCTCGACCTTTTTCTTGTCCTTGGCGAGCTTTGCACTTGCATCTAGCTTTTCTTGAGCTGCTTTTCCTTCAGCCTGTCGAACCCCAAGTGCTGCTTTTGCCTCGGCTGCCTGTGCTTCTTTGGCCATTATCGCTTCTTTGGCCTTTATCGCTTCTGCGACCACCTTCGCCTCCGCGTCCGCCTTTGCCTCCGCGGCCGCCTTCGCCTCCGCGACCGCCTTCGCCTCCGCGGCCGCAATCTTCGCCCTAGCATCTGCGCTTGCCTTTCTCGACTCCTCTGATTGTTTCGCTGTCTGTGCCCCAGCGCTTGCCAATTGTTTCTCGATAATACGCTCCACCTGTCGCTCCAAAACAGGCGCCTTTGCAGCCCACGCCCTGGCGAAACGAATTGCAGCCTTAGACTCGGCGACTTCATCTGATATGATTTCGGCCACTTCCTTGCCAGCCTCACCTTTGCGGCGTCGGAATCGATCAAATGGATTCATGCCCATGCGTGGTGGTTGTGACACACGAGATGCAGGTAGATATGGCCGGTAGATATGGCCCGACAGTGCTGAGGTGCCCGTCAGAGCGGCAATGACGAGAGAAGCCATCATGAACGCGAAATTACGACACGCGAGAGCTCCTGTCACGAGCTCAATGTATTAGAATTTCCAATACTTACAAATTGACATCTCATTTTGGGAATCCCGAGCGTCAAGTTCGTCAAGAATCAGCGACTGGGTGTTCAGTTCCATCACGGCTGGCGGCGTCCTGTCACTGACCATACTTTCCTCCTGCCTGCCTTTTGTCTGCTCACTGCTGGTGCCGAGCTGGCAGCTCTGCCGACCCGAGCCACACCGCCCCCGGGGCCCCCTCGCGGGCGCTCCCGCTCGCCTGTCCTACGCCTGTCCATGCTCGCCTCTCGGCGCCGCGCCGTCCTCGACCGGCGGCGGCGGCGCGCCGTCTCGACTTCCCGGGAGCCGGACTCCCGACTGTCGGTCACTCGGTCTCAAAAGCTCCTATTTACAAGAAAAATCACTCCACATCCACGTTCCACACACGTGACGCGACAGTGTCGGATCCTTGCCAGCCGACATAGCTCCCGCGCGCCCACTCGGCCGACACCATTAGACGGCGCTGGCCGTGTCAGGGCCGGCGAGCTCCTCGAGCGCCGCCATCTTAGGCGGCGACACGGGAGGCTCTGCGCTGCGCCGGCTGAAGACCTGGCGGCGCATCGAAAGCGGCCGCGGCGGCTGGTAGAAGCGGAGCAGGAGCGATGAACAGACGACGGAGACGGACGAAAGCGCCATGGCGCCGCCTGCAAACATGGGCGGCAGTTGGATACCGAGCCCTGGGAAGAGGACGCCTGCCGCGAGCGGGATGCCCACGACATTGAACCCAAAGGCCCAGACGAAGTTGATGCGGATGCGCCTCATGACTACCTTGGAGAGGTCGAGGGCGGTGACTACGTCCTGCAGACCTTCCTTCATGAGTACGACGTCGGCCGCCTCTATGGCAACGTCGGTACCCGAGCCCACAGCGATGCCCACGTCGGCCGCCGCAAGCGCGGGCGCGTCGTTGATGCCGTCGCCCACAAAGGCAATCTTGGCGCCGGCGTCACGCAGCTCCTGCACCTTGGCCAGCTTGCCCGCGGGCTTGACCCCTGCGACCACATACATGAGGTCGATGCCCGCCTGGGCCGCTATGTGCGCGGCTGTGCGCTCATTGTCGCCCGAGATCATCCACACCTTCATCCCCAGTTGGGTGAGTTGCTTCACGACCGCCGGCGCATCCGGCTTGAGCGAGTCGGCCACCGCTAGTGCACCTGCGATGAAGAGCCTCGAGCCCATCGACTTCGGATCGCTCTGAATCGTCGCCGTGTCTGCGTCGGCATCGGGCTTGCCCGCCACCGCCGCCCGCCACCGGGCGCGCCTCGCCACCGCTGTCTCCACCGTCGCATCCGTTGCCGCCTCCGTCGGCGTCGTCGGCGCCGTCGCCGCCTTAGCGTCTGACGCCACCTCGTTGAAGTCGGGAGGCCCCGAGAGGGCCGCGAGGACGACAGTATGACCCCGAGACTCGAGTGCGGCCACCTCCGCCTCCTGCACGTCGCTCAGCTTCAGCCCGTTCTCTTCCATCCACGAGCGGTTGCCCATCAGCACCGTCTTCCCGTCCACGACGCATTGGAGCCCCTGACCCGCCGCCGCGACGAAGTCGGCTGGCTCGGCGGTCTGCACGCCGAACAGCTCCGCGTGATTGATGATGGCCTTGGCAATCGGATGCTCGCTGCCGCGCTCGGCAGAGCCGGCGGCGCGCAGCAGGATGGCCTCGTTCACGCCTTGAGCCCAGAGCAGCACGCGAGCCACGGAGAGCTTCCCTGTGGTCAGGGTGCCCGTCTTGTCGAAGCAGATCGTCTGCACGGCCGCAGCAAGCTCGAGCACGTCGCCGCCCTTGATTAGGATCCCGTGCGCCGCGCCCACGCCGCCACCCACCATCACAGCGGTGGGTGTGGCCAGGCCGAGGGCGCACGGGCAAGCGATCACGAGCACGGCGCATCCAAACATGAAAGCGAGCAGCTGGGGATCCTCGACGCTCGGCACGCCCATGCTCATGGCACCGTGCCCGCCGCCGCCGCTCCCGCCGCCACTGCCCATGTTATTGCTGACATGGGGGTCAGGAGGCATGTTGTGGCTGGCATGGGGGTCAGGAGGCGTGTTGGGAGGGTTAGGAGGCATGTTGTGGCCGGCATGGGGGTTGGGAGGCGAGGGCGAGGAGAAGCTCATCATGTCAAGGTCGTCATCGCCTGACCAGTCGGGCATGTTGCCCGTGGCACCGGCGATGGCCCACGCAGCCCATGTAAAGATAGCAAGCGTGATCACGACCGGAACGAACACTGCTGAGATACGATCGGCAACGGCCTGGATGCGCGGCTTGCGGTGCTGCGCGTCCGCGACGATCCTCATGATCTGCGCAAGCGTCGTGTCGGCGCCTACGGCGGTGACGAGCACGTAGAGCACTCCGGAGCCGTTGATGGTGCCGCCCACCACCTTGTCGTTCTTACGCTTGGGCTGCGGCAGCGACTCGCCCGTGATCATCGACTCGTTCACGGCCGACTCCCCAAAGAGCACCGTGCCATCCGCGGGCATCTGCGCGCCTGGGAGCACCTTGACCACGTCGCCCTTGCGCAGGCCAGAGACGGGCACCTCGGTCGCATCAAGGTCGATCTCTCTGCATGAGGCGAGCTGCAGGGCCGTGGGCGGCACGAGCGTGAGCAGCTGCGTGATCGCATTCGACGCTTTCCCCTTGGCAGCGGACTCGAGGTACTTGCCGAGCAAGATGAAGGTGATTAGCACGGCGGCCGTCTCGAAGAACTCGTGGTCCTCCCCCTCCTCGCCGCGCGTGCCGATCGAGACGAACATGAAGATGATCGAGTAGATGTACGCGGCAAAGGTGCCGATCGAGACGAGCACGTCCATGGTGAAGTGGCAGCGCCGCAGCGACGCGTACGCCCCTCGGTGGAAGGGGAAGCCGTAGTACAGTTGGACGGGTGTGGTGAGGATCAGGTTGACGAGGACGCTCACGGCCAGTCCGGGTGCCACGTCGACATACAGACCGGGGCTCGTGCTCGGGATCATGCGGAAGACCATCGAGATGAGGAAGACGGGCAGTGTGAACACCATGGAGCCCGCGAACATGCGCCACCAGTAGGCAATCTCGATCCCAAAGTTGCTCGCGGCGGCCACCGCCTCGATGTCATCCGCCTGCAGCTCGGCCGCGTAGCCCGTCTTGACGACGCGCGCGAGGATAGCCGGAACGTCGACGCGGCGTGCGTCGTAGGCGACCTTGCCGCTCTTGCCCATCAGGCTCACCGTTGCCGAGTGCACGCCCTCGAGAGAGAGCAATCCGCCCTCGACGGCGCCCACGCACGAGGCGCATGTCATGCCGTCAATGGTGAGCGACACCTCATGCAGATGGTCCTTGCCGACCTTCTTGCCCTTGGGCACTTTCCCTTCGGTGGCCTTGGGCAGCGAGGCAGCGGGAGAGGCACCGGGAGAGGGCACCGGGCACGCCTCGCTCGACTTTGCGGGGAAATCCTCGCTCAGGAGGCACGGCTCGTACCCCGCGGCCTTGACCGCGGCCAGCACGTCCTCGGTGGCTAGTTGGCCGCTGACGCTCAGGACGTGCGTATCGAGATCGATGTCGACGTGCGCGACGCCGCGCACCATGCGTGCCGCGCGATCCACTTTGTCCTTGCACCCGCTGCACAGCATATCCATCACGAGCAGCTTGATGAGCTTTTCGGCGCGCCCCCCCTTTGCAGCGGGAGTGGGTGCAAAAGGGTCAGCGGCGAGCCCCGTGAAGTCTTCGTCGCCGCTCGCGAGCTCGTGCGCGGTGAAGCGCCCAGCAGACGAGATGCTCTCGATCAGCTCCTCGACAGACGAGGTGCCCCTCACCGTCACGATGCCCCAATGCAGGTTGACCGCCACGAAGGTGACTCCCGGCAACGCCGAGAGCTCGCGCTTGATGGTTGCGCGGCACGCCTCGCAGAACATGCCGTCGACCTGCAGTGTGACCGAACTGTCGGCGGCGTGCTTGTGCGTGAGCCCGGTGCCCTCGAGACCCTCGGACGGGCCTGCCGTTCCAGCCTCGACGGCGCTCGCCACGGCGCTCGCCACGACCGTGGGGTGGCCTGTCGCCTCGACCGCAGCGATGAGGGCCGCGAGCGGCACCGTGCCGACGATGGTCGCGAGGCCCGTAGCGAGGTCCACCTGGGTAGATATGACGCCCTCGATGACCTGGAGCGACTTCTCGACCTTCGCGGTGCAGTGGTCGCACATCATGCCGCCCACACTCAGCGTCGTCGTCGTCGGCCGTAGTGGTGCGGAGGCTGCCGTAAGGCCCGCCTTCTCGACAGCGGCGAGGAGCGCCGCCAGAGGCGCCGTACCAACGACGATTGCAAGCGCCGCCTCGAGGTCCACCTGGGCGGATAGCACACCCTCGACGTCGTGGAGCGCCTTCTCGACCTTCGCGCTGCAGTGACCGCACGACATGCCTCGCACGGTCAGGGTCGTCTTGGACGGCAGCACGCGCGGCGAGGCGGGCGCCTTGTCTGGCTCCACAACTTTTGCCGCGTGGCCCGTCGTCTCGATCGCATGGATGAGCGCCGCGCTTGTGGCGGTGCCCACGACTGTCGCGAGCTCCGCCTTGAGGTCCACCTTGACGGACGCGACGCCCACGACGGCCTGGAGTCCCTGCTCGACCTTCGCCGTGCAGTGGCCGCACATCATCCCGTCCACGTGTAGCTTGACGCAGAAGCTGCCGAGTGGAGTGAGCACTCGCTCAGACTTGCTCACCGCCACCTGAAGCGCGGTGAACGGCGCGTTGCCCCAAACGGTCACAGAGCCTGTTGGGATGTCTACTCTTGCCGCCTCAACACCATCGATCTGAGAGAGTTCGGCCTCAACAGCCTCCTTGCAGCCACTGCACACAATGCTGCTCACTTGATATACCTGCTCGACCATGAGCAGTTTGAGCTCGGAGCGGGAAGCGGAAAGGCCTTCCGGGGGGGCACAGACGTCCTTCTAGACGGTCCTTCCGCCCGCAGGCCTAAGGCCGCAGACGGCAGCCCCTGCAAGCCCTGTGTGAACGTGAACACGACAGACGCGACAGCCGGTGCTACGACACTGTTACTGCCCGCTCAGAATACACACACCTTACAGGACCCCAAACGAGACACGGAGCATGCGCGCGCTGGCGGCGTTGAGGATGGCCCTGTGAAGAAGGAGTGATACATGAGATGTGAATAAAAGGGGTCGCAACACACACACATGTGTGTCACGGCTCCCCGCGGTGTTTTTGAACCGTCTTTTTACGGTACAAGTTTGGTGCTTGGCTTCGCGTCGGGCGAGGATGAGAGGGCTCGTGGGAGTGTTTTCGTGCGAAGATGCCCTCCGATTGCGCCTGGGTCTTTGGCCTATTACTCTCACTGCCGTGCATGACTACGAGTAGTGCTAAGCGCCTGCGGCCCGCCGAGGCGAGCCTGGAGGAATTGATCGAGACGGCGGACAGTTGGCTCATTGACTACGATGAGGATGATGACGAGCGTTTGAGCCTCCGCGAACTTGAACAGCTCAAGAAGCAGCTTCAAGCGCAGACGGCGAGCCCAGCTGCGCAACAGGCGCCGCTGCCCACGCAAACGCTGATGAAAATGGTTGACGCGGACGATGACGGCTTTGCTACACGCAATGAGCTCGTGGACATGCTGAAGCGCATGAAGGGCTTTGATGGTGGCCATGTGGCGCGCGAGGATGCCAAGAAGCCGCAGGCAGCCGAGGGCGACGGGTACGGCGAGTCGCACGCGCAGCGGATGGAGAGGAATCAGAAGAAGCGGAAAAAGATGAGCACAACTGCGAACAAGAGATATGATGAGATATGATGTGGCCGGCGGCCCCGACCATGCGACGTTGGCGACGTGTAATTCAATCATCTTTGTTCACACTCCACACACATTGCTCACACCGTATAGACTCGAAGAGCAATGCAAGTCGGCACCCCCCATGTCCGCCACCGCGGCTCGACACCTTTGCAGTAGAAGCATCGCATACCGCCGCCTCAACCCGCGCTTGGACGACTTTTCACATCACGCACCGGGAATTGCAAGGCTCAACAACGGCTCGTTTGGCGCGGCGCCGCAGCCTGTGCTGAAAGCGGAGATGGCGCACCGCAGCTGGTGGCGCGCCAACCCAGATGCTGCATACTTTGGAATCGGCGCGTCGTCGCTGGACGCTCGGCTAGCAGCAGCGGCCGACGCGGCCGCTGTTGCCATTGGTGCGCCCGCGGGCAGCGTCGCACTCGTCGAAAACGCCACGGTCGCCACGGCCATCATTGCGAGCAGGTGGGCTAAGGCGCTGCGAGAGGGCCGGCACGAGCGACGCAGCGTGCTGCTGCTCGATGTCTGCTACAAGGCCGCCGCCTACTCCGTGCGGGACATCTGCGGAGCGGCCGGCGGCGCGCTGAGCTTTGCGAGCGTGCCATTCCCGGACACGACGACCGAGAGCATCCTGAAATCGCTCGACGGGACCCTGGCGGCCACAAGGCCACGCTTCGCGATGCTCGATCACGTCTCGTCGCAGCCGGCGATCGTGATGCCGCTGCGCGAGATGATCGCCCTGTGCCGCGCGCACGACGTCGAAGAGGTGGCGGTAGACGGCGCTCACGGCCTCGGGCTTGTCGAGGCCGTGGACGTCAGCGCGCTCGGCGCAGACTTCTACTTCACGAACCTGCACAAGCATGCATTCGTGCCCGGCACCGCCACGGTCCTCCACGTTGCCACCGATACGGCGCGCGCCTCGACCGCGCACATCGCGCCGTCTTGGCACTCCGGTCAAGGAGTGATCACCGAGGCTCGCTGGCCAGGAACTCGCGACTTCGCCTCGTTGCTTGCGGTGCCAGAGGCGCTCGAGTACCTTGCGACTTGGCGCTCCGTGGACGCTCTGAACGCGCCCACATACAATGCGCGCGGCTGGCAGGACGCCGCGGCACAGCTCAGTGAGGCGTGGGGCGTCGCGCCGGCAGTGGCCGATCCCGCGCTCTCGAGTGTAGGTATGGGCATGGTGCGCCTGCCTTCCGCACTCGATCTGTCCATGGATGCACCGGGCGAGCCGTCCAAGGGCGTGCGCGCGACGCTGCGCGAGCGTTACGGCATCGAGGCGGCCGTGGGCGGATTCGGCGCGCATGGGGGCTTCCTCAGGCTCTCGCACGCCGTGTACACGACCGACGAGGACATCCGCAGGCTGCGCGACGCCGTCAGCGAGATGGCTGCCGCCGCAGCACGGCACAAGGGCACATGAAGGAGTGCTATTATCTATTGACTAGCAATCATGTAGGACTAGGATCTAGTTCACCCGCGCGCGTGTTCGCACACCCGCCCATTCCACATTCGCACTCGTCTTGTGTATGTGAATCACAGATACCAATCACACCCACACTTTACGATTTATTCGCAGAATCAGGGCGTGTACGGATAGGCTGTACTGTACGGTACCCCCCGGTGTCTTTTTACCGGCTACTGAGTCTTCTGAGTGAGTTTGAGAGCAGCGAGCACCAGAGATCACACTGTGTGCTGGGAGAGACCGACCTCACTAGCGAAATTGAGTAGCCCGAGCGAGTGAGTACTCATTACTTGTGTTGACCGAGGGGCGCGGAGCCGTCCTTTGAGACGGCGGTGGAGTGAGCGTGGAGGGACCGCGAAGAAACTGAACTGAACTGAACTGAGAGCAAGAGACTTACCGGTATGCCGACACGGCGCTCAAACAACCCCTTTCCGAATGGAGGCTGTACCACGTGCGCGGCTCCCGCTCATCCCTGAGCCGGAGAACTCGCTGCGTGCACGGCGCCGGCGCGGTGAGTCGCTGTGCTCGCGCCAACGGAGTGAGCGCGAAATAGTCGAGGACCGCATCAAAGCTGCGCAGGAGGCGCAGAATGAGGTGTTCGCCGCAGAGGAGGACGTCGAGGAGACCAAGCGCATGCTGGCCGAGGGCCTGATCCTCGCTGATGGCTCGCAGGCACCGCCAAAGCGAAAACGGCCCAGCAGCATCCGCCCACCAGGTCCGAAAAAATCGTTGGGCGGCAACGACGGCGGCGGCGGCGAGGCGGAGCAGGCGAGGAAACGCATGGCCGTTGAGGTGGCTGAGAAGGAAGCGGCGAAGAAGACTAAGGCCGAGGAGAAGGAGGCCAAGGCGGCCGCGAAGGTGGCCGAAAAGGAGGCGGCTCAAGCCACTAAGCTCGCCGAGAAGGACGCCAAGAAGAAGGCGGCGAATGCGAATGCCAATTCCTTTGAGGCAGGTGCGGTTGTCGAGGTGAGCTTGCGGCTTGGCGAGGCGTACGCCAACTGGTACGAGGCGCGGCTGCTCGAGAATAATAAGGGGCGCTGGAGGCTTGCGCTGCAGCGTCGGGTCGCCGAGGGCGACTGGGAGCCGCTCCTGCTCGAAGGCCGGCCGGCGACCGAATGGGCAAAGCCAGACATGTTGCGCCCGCTCCCTGGCAGGGGAGACTGGCACCCAACAGTTGACGACCATTGCGGTGCGCCGCGCGCTCCCCGCGCGCTCCCCGCGCGCTCCCTGCGCGCTTGCCTTGTGCGACCCACGCTCAAGCGCCTCGCCTGATCTCGCGCCTCGTCTGATCTCGCGCCTCGTCTGATCTCGCACCTCGTCTGATCTCGCGCCTCGTCTGATCTCGCGCCTCGCCCGTCAGAGTTGCTCTTCGACGACGGCTGGTGGAAGGTGCGCGTGCAGGAGGCGTCAGGGGGCACCTTCACAGTCGTCTACGTGCCCGCCAACGCCACGCACACCGTGACGCGTGAAAGACTACGCCCACTCTTCACGTGGGACGCAGACGGGCAAAAGTATTTGCCCGTCAAGCAAGGGCGCAAATGAGGGCACGCTCAAGAGATGAGATACGTGGGCCGTTTACCGAGGAACCGAGCGCACGGCCGCGCGCGTGGGGGAAGTAAGAAGTTGGGGTACACGAATGAGATCTTCATCGACGCGGTGAATCGGTTTGTCTCGGCGTCGGCGGGGACGGCGGGGGCGGTGCGCACAGGCTCAGGGGGGGTCGATCTGCACGTTTCTTATCTTCAGTAGTAACAATTTAATCCGATCCTCACCGCACCGTCACAGACACAGTCTGACCGCCCGCTACTGCAGCACACATTTGTCGCCCTCTGCGCCGCCCCCGACGGAGCTTTTGCTGACCGTGCTGGACAGGCCGCCAAAAGTCTTCTTGGCCTCTTCGGCGGCCTTCTGTCTCGCGCGGTGCCGCTCGAGGACCCGCTCGCGCACCTCTAGGGTGCGAATGTACCGCTGCACGTCCTCTCGTGTCGCCTTTCCGGGCGCCACATACGGCTCGAGATTCACATGGACGTACGGCTCAAAATGCTGCTGAAAGAGATGCTGCGCCGGGAAAGCCACTGGTGCAAGCAAAGGTGAGATGTCGAGGGCGGCCACCGGCGCGTATGCGGCCGTGTCCTCGCGGCGCTCGCCTCGACGCTCGCCTCGGCGCTCGCCTTCCCCACGTGCTCCCTCCCTCGCGACGCCCATGATCGCGAGCGGCGGCAACAACAAGCCCCCCTCGCTCGGGGACGTCGTTGCGGCGGCACTTCGTACGGAACCTTCTTCCTCCGGCATCCCGAGCAGCCTCCATGGCTTCAACTCTGCCTTTGAGGGCTGAAGCCATGCGGGGATACTTGACAGGGGAGGTTCTTCATCTTCCGGCATCAAGTCGTTGGTGCCGGAAGATGGCCAGTGCACTGATGAGACTTGATCAGCTCTCGTGGCGTTGACTGTGTCCAAAGGCTTCCTCAACAGAACCTTCTCGTACATCGGTCCGAGGCCGAAGAGCACGGGCGGGCGCGGAGTCGTGCGCAGCCCTCCCGCGTTGCACGTAAAGGTCCACGAGTACGCCTCATCCGGGCTCTTTTGCGCGATCGCGAGCACGAAGTGCGGCGTGATGGCCGAGACGCCCATGGGCGCCTCCGGCAGCGCGCAGCCCGCCTGGAGAGCGCCGCAGTCCCCCACCACATTAATCGACTCGGTGCAGTCGACCTGTATCTGGCACGGCGCTCGAGTGCTCCGATTCTCTGCGACGAAGATGGCACCCATGCCCGTGGGCAGCGCGTACACGGTCGCATCACCCAGATGGGCCGGTGAGCCCTGCATCTTGCAGTAGAGGCAGAGTGTGCTGTCGTACACAGATGCGGGCAGCGCGTGCCGGCGCAGGGCCATCGGTTGGGAAGCATGCACCGCGAGTACGAAGGGGATGGCTGCGCCGCGTGGGCGTAGCGATGTGCCATCGTACCCCATCGCGACAAAGAGAGCACGCCACTGGCCTCCGGTAGCGCCCCACGCGTCCAAGAGCGCGATGAGTAATGTCTCGAGGCTGAGGCCGTCTGGAAAGTCTGCAAGCTTCAGCAGGCAGCCGGGCGCGAGGGGTGCTATCCGTGCCGAGATGATGTCGAGCTTCGTGTGGGCCACGAAGGCCCTCGCTGCAGGCTGCCGCAGGTCTTCAAGGCCAAGCTTGCCATCCATGTCGTGGTCGAGAGCGAAGAGTACCCGCAGCATGCAGTTGTACACCTATGCACACAGCACAGCAGAGTGGCCATTGGTCTAGCGATTCTTGGGAGTCAGGGACCAGTGAGAGGTTATCACAGTCGAGCGGCACTCAGAAGTAAAGACTGTGTGGGACGCGCGCGCGCGCGTGGCACAACAGCAGCACACCGTCGCAGAGAGAGGGCAGCCAGGCTCGGGCATGTATGGGTCGGCCGGCGTCGACGCGCCCATCGCCTCCGAGGGCGTCGCGCGCACGCCGCCCGTGAGCGGCACAAGGACGTACTCCCCCGCGGCCAGGTACGCCTCGAGTAGCACGTTGCGCACGGCCGAGCCCTCGGTGCGCGCGACGAGCGTCAAGTGGGACTGGGCTCCCGCGGCGCGATCGAGCCGATAGAGCCCAAGGCCGACGTCCAAGTAGCCGGGGGACTGGGGCGAGCGGTCATCCACCTGTGGGGCGAGGGCGCCAGTGGTGAGCACTTGCATGCTTCTTCAGTGCGAAGGGGCGAGCGGTCATCCACCTGTGAGAGCGTAAACATGAGCGTCTCGTGCATCGCGTGCGGCGTGGGCACGACCAGGTGGAAGCAGTGCGCGGGGCGCAGTCGAGCCTCGCCCGCCGCGCCGCTCGTCTCGAAGAGAGACTTGATGCGGTATTCCTCCCAGCGCCTTGGCACGAAGCGCTCGCCTTCTATCCGTCCGGTGGCCGATCGCCAGTTGAGGCGCGGAGGCACATACCTCTCGCCCGTACCCACGTTGCGCAAATCGGGCGTGCTCGTGAGGTACTGGGGATTGGCGAGCGTTGAGCCGGGCTGCAGCACGTATAGTGCACACACGGAGACGGAGGCGAAGTAGAGCTTGAAGTCGTTGAAGGACATCCAGAACAGTCCGTTCGAGCCCGTGCTCTCAACGCCATCGTCCTCGAGTTCGGAGCGGCACGCTTGCAGCTGTGGGCTCTCGTTCGACCAATCGCCGCCCCACTCGAACCTCCCCCACGGGTTCCGGATTTGAAGCACCTGGGCACCACGGTAGTAGCCCTGCTGGACCTGTCGCACTTGGAGGACAGTGTATGCGTGGCCGGGCAAGAGCCAACCATCGACGTAGCCGTCCGTCGAGCTGTCCGCGCACACGACGCACGAGTTGCGGTCCCAGCTCCGCAGGTCATCGAAGCTCACCTCGGCTTCGTCAAAGCGCAGGCGGATCGTGGGAGCTCCCGTCAGATCGAGCAGCCCTTCATCGGGGAGCCCGAGACGAATGTTTGAGTACGAGCCCTGCAGCTTTGCGTACGCTTTCTCGATGAACGACACCCAGAGCTCTGGCCCATTGGCGCGTGAGTACACGAGACCTTGCGTCGGCCCCTTGCACGGGAGGAAATCATCGATGAGCACATTGATCCACTGACCGTGCATGCAGAAGCGAAGCTCGTAGAGGCCCTGGTCGTCGTGCATGGGGCGGCCGTGCTCCTCGGAGAGCGCGAGCCATGCCTCTCCGAAGATGCTGTCGATCATCTCGGGAAACTCGACGAGAGACGCGAGCGCGCACATGAACCAGCCGCTGCCAAGCTCTCCTTGCACGATGTCGTCGGCCGAGACGGTCTGTAAGAAGACGCCCAACGGCACCGTCTCGTCGAGGAACTGCTCGGGACGGCGCCACGCCAAGCGCCGGGCGTCGGCCTCTTCGCCACCGATCGAGCGCCACAGCGGCGTGAAGAAGATGTCGATGAACGAAGGCAGCTCGGACGCATCCAACGCCGCGCTCACATTGGTGAGCGCAAACGGGTCCTTTCCCTGCTTGAGCAGGTCGATGTGCAGCTGGACCATTTGGGCAATGTCCTTCGCAGTCGAGTCGTGCAGCTGCCCGAGCTTGGCGTCGATCACGCGCCGGTCGGGCTCGAGCAACTTCCATTGCGCCTTCCATTGGAGCTCGGTGTGTTTGTTCGGCTTTTCCTGATCCAGTCGCGCGGCGAAGGTCATCGAGCCGGCCGGCACAACGACCCTGAGCATGCTGCCGGCGGGCCGGTCGTAGTTGTCAGACACCTTCAGGTTGAACGAGTCTGCAAAGTCAAGCACGAGTTCGAGCGGCTGCTCCCCATTGAGGTTCTGTGCAAAAATGTGGAATGGCTCACTCGCCACCTGACCGCCGCTCTGGTGGACGCTGAGGAGGCCCGGGGCGAGCACAGTCTCCGTGGCGTCTTTGAGGAGCTCTTGGAAGGGTGAGAAAGGAGATGCCCCTGGCGGCGGCCGCATGGTCATCGTAAAGGGGCGTGGGCTCTCCTCGATCTGAGCGATGACCTGGTCACAGCTCATGCCCGAAAGATCCGTCCATCCAGAGCCGCGGTCGATGCCGAGGACAACGGAGCCCACCTGTACACCTACTTGATGCGCCTGCATGTAAGGAAAGACATCTTCGACAAAGACGTGCCCGCGGCCTTGCTTGAGATACATTCCGAGCGCTGCCTCGTTCAGGAAGGCGTGCTGCACCAAAGATGGCGAATCCTCCTCCTCCTCCCGGGGAGACCTGCTGAATGAAGAAGATCGCATGAAGGATCGCAACATTGAGAAGGTCCGATAGACGCCGTTACAAGCAGTCCCAATTCTTGCATGCACTTCTGCGGATGCCGGTCCGCATGGAGCTCCGTGAAGACTCCGGTCGCAAGTTGTTAAAAAAACACACACACCGGTTGCAAATCGACATGTTCACTGTGAATTGGCGCATGTTTTTTTTGTGAATGCCCGAAGAGAAGGCGGACTTCGCCTTCGGCGACGGCTCCACGCCACTCCACGTCTGCGCAGTCGTGTGCGCGCCATACGTATGCTCATGCCACGGCTGTTTCACTCATTGCAGGCCCAGCCGTATACGTTTTATTATTGACCGCACCCATAACCCTCGACTGACTGTGCCAACGCAGATCGCAGCTATTGGCTGGCAGCCGGATTCGATTCAGGCATCACGGACTCTGCGTGGCAGCGTCAACCTTGCCATCGGCTCTGCTTTTACGCTGCTGCCCATTTGCTTGTCGTGCGTTGCTGGCACGCTTGGACTCGTGCTCTTGTATGCCGTGCTCCTGGCGTCCGTGCTGCTATCAGCTCGGCTGCAGCCCTGTGACAAGGGCGCTGAGTGGCAAAAAGCGGCCGTGTGCGACCTCGATGCGCCTCGCATGGCCGCGCTCACGCGCCTGCGCGCGACGCTCATGCTCCAGACCATCTTTTGCATCCTCGCTGTCGACTTCCCTCTGCTTCCACGCAGCCTCGCCAAGACCCGCACCTTCGGTCACTCGGTTATGGATCTCGGCGTGGGCGCGTTCGTGCTCATGGGCACGCTCACCCGCCACCGCGCCGGCCAGTCGACGTCCGTGTCGCACTCGCCCACCAGCACGCCGCGTGCTTCTCCGCTCGTGTGGCGCGTGCTCTCGCGCCATGGGCCACTGCTGGCGCTAGGCCTGGGCCGATTGGCTGCGGTGCGCGCCGTCGAGTATCATTCGTCTCACTCCGAGTACGGCGTGCACTGGAACTTTTTCTTCACGCTCTCCGGAGTGGCGGTGGCTGAGTCACTCTTGGCACCGTCTGTTGACGACCCCGCGGATACCTGCGCCACGGCAAAGAAAGCGAGCACATTTGGACGACGACGACGACACCCGTGGAAGGGTTCGGTGCTCGGTGCGCTCGTCTTGATGGCTCACCAGTGGGCGCTGAGCTACGGTGGCTTGAGCGAGTTTGTGTTGCACGCGCCACGCACGTCATTCGTCTCGGCCAACAAAGAGGGCCTCGGATCCCTGCCAGGTTTTCTGGGCATCGCCCTGATGGGAAGTGCGTTTCGAGATCTCCTCCGTCCGCGCGGTTCGCTCGAGGCGTGGCGAGCAGCTTTGAGGCAGCTTGCGGCCCTCGACGTCGGCTTGTGGGCGCTGGCCCTTGCCGCTGACGCGCTTGTCCAGCCGGCCTCGCGGCGGCTGTGCAACCTGGCCTATGCACTGTGGGTGCTCGCGCAAGTCTTGCTTGCGCTGCTGGGCTGCCTGCTGGTCAGCCTGAGGTGCCCGCTCGTCATGTCGCCGCTGCTTGAGACGACCAATCGGTCCCCTCTGAGTGCCTTTTTGCTTGCCAACGTGCTCACCGGTCTCGTCAATCTCACCATACCCACGATGCATGCAAGCTCAGCTATCTCAACTGTCGTCCTCGTCGTATATATGAGCACTGTGGTGAGCGCACTCTACTTCGTCGGCAGCTGGAACATGAGCAGCACTCTCGGCTCCTTACGCGATTCGTTCATGGGTTTAACGATCTCGAGAAATCGTAAAAAGTGAGGTGCATCGCATGGCAGGGGGTGACCTGTGCGTAGCCTGTGTGCGCCCGCTGGTGCCCCACGCACGTTGAGTATAAACGTTGATGAGGAGGTGAGCATGTTCGCCACGCCCTTAGGAGACCTCAGGAGAGAACACGAATGAAGGCTATTCCAGTACACACGACAGAGCGGCAGGGTGATGGTGAGCGCGGGGGGTTTGGGGGATACACCCAACACCATGTCTAGGGTGTATCCCCCATGTCTAGCAAGTTGGGGATACACCCAACATGGGGATACACAAACACCCAAGAACTTACCATGTCTAGCAAGTTCTTGGGTGTTTGTGTGGCTCTCCGCTCGTGGCCGCCCGCCCGTCGGCTTAGTGGTAACATGCTAGGTGTGGCGGTGAAAACCAAGCGCAAGGAGCCCAAACGCGCTGGCGAGGATGCGGTTATAGGCTACGGTGCGCATGAGCGCGGCGGCTCGGTCACGGCCGTTGTGACGGCGCTCGGATGCGATGACAGGACGGCCATCTCACTTCTCGCAAAACACGGTGGTGATCACAGTGCTGTCATCAGAGCCGGCACGCGGTGAGCATCTAGATGAAGGCTATACCACGCAGCCTCGCACCCTCTGGCGTTGAGCCGTGCAAGGTTCATCGCTGCGGGCACCTGCACCAGCTCTACGGAAAGCTATAGACACAACGACGCGTCAGTAAAGTACAACAGTTCAGGAGCATGCGCAGCCGCATAAGTTTGCACAGCGAACATGTATAGGGGGAAGCCTGCCTTAATTTTCCTTTCGCCCACATGTTCGTCGTTAACGACCTACACACGAGCTCTGTTCCAATTGCTCGGTTCTCTATAACGTCCGCAGCTACGGATCCACCGCCTATAACGTCCGCAGCTACGGATCCACCGCCTATCTCGTGCGTGAGACTCCAGTCCACGCACTGGTCGTCTCACGGAAACATTGCTGCGATCGCCTCTGGAGACTGGAACATAGCGCATCCATTGTGCCCAACATGTGGGACGGACACAAGGCGATGATCCAGCGGCGCACCAGCATAGACGTGCTGGACGTACTGCGCGAACGCGTGAGCGCGGGCCATGCGGCAGTGGCCCTGCAGGGCCGCCTCGCATGAGGTGTCGAGGCCGCCATCCTGGGGATCACATCCTGGCGTGCAGCGCTGCTCCGTCTGGAAGGGATGATCGCACACGTCCGACTCGCCCGATAGGTACGTGACCGTGCGGTTGCCGTACGCTGCTCGCATCGCCTCGACACCGCGCGCGGCAAGATAATCTGGCAGCGCGCCGTCAAACCCGTAGCCGTAAGCGTTGTAATCAACGCAGGTGCCCTTGGTGCCCTGAGGCTTGGCGAAGTCCCATCGCTGCGAGAGGATCGTGGTGTTGTCACAAAAGCCGCTGCACGTCCACGGCGCATCGATCACCGGCCGGAGATCGTTCAAATACGTGTACGACGAGGGATTGGCGGGAAAGTAGCCGAGCGTCACCCCGCTGCGCGGCTCGAAGCTACTCGCGAGCGCGAAACGCTGTACAATCTGACCGCCCGCAGAGTGGCCCGTGACGATGAGCGCCTTGAGGTTAGGGTAGGTGCGCTGGTCCATCATCGCGTGCAACATCTCGTCCAGCACGCTGAAGGAGGAGATGCTCGCAGATAGTGCCGCGCTCGAGTTGCCTCCCCATTTCCAATTCCGTTCCGCCGTATCATCGTCTTCCCAATAAAGCTCCGTGCTCGCGGGGCCGTCGGACGGCTCATAGATCTGCGGACTCGCAAGAAACACGTGTCGGGCCTCAGCCCCGAAGCGCTTCAGCAGCCCATTGTACATGGAGCAGAAGTAATCGTTACCATTGCGAGCGACGCCGTGGTGCACGATGACGCCCAGCGTGATGTCCTCGTCGTGCACGCCAAGCGGCGCAGCGGTGGGCGAGCGCCAATAGGGGAAGGCTCTGCCGACAGCCGGCGTGATGCTCACGTTGAAAAGGTCCTTGACGACGCCACACTGGGGATTGCATGCGCCACCCTCGCACCAGTCGCAGAGTGGCGGATCGTACTGGTACGCCAGCCGATCTCGGACGCCTTCCGAAAGGTGTTCGGCCTCTTGCTGCCCGACCACATCTGGCCTCGTCGTCCCCTCCTCGTCGGCACGTGAGGCCCTCCTGGGAGGCGAGTACGGGTCGCCCGGCTTGAGGGCACCGTCCGACGCGCTGACCGTGTACTTTTGGGACGGGGCGCCGCCGCTCATGTTCATGAAGTTGTATGTGTCTCCGTACTTGGCGTCGAGCTTCTGCACGCTCGTCTCCCACACGAGCGTCCTTCCCTTTTCGCAGCGCTCTGGCATCGTCGTGGGCGTCAGGACCCACGCGCGTCCGCCGGCCGAGCCCTGCATATGCATCGTCCCCTTGCCCGTCGAGTCGATCGCAATGGCCGTCTTCTCGTCGATACCGACCGCGGCGCGCGGTAGCTCGTCATCCTTCCACAGCCGCGCAGCCAAGGCGAGCAGCCTCCCGAAGCGGTCACGGGTCATGAAGTGCGTGTCCACGATGATGTTGGCAAGGAGGCCGGCGGGCGGGCTGTGCTTCAGGAACGCGTACGGCTGCAGCGTCATGTACTTGTTGTAAGGATCGGCAAGTGCCTCATCGGATGTGGCCGAGCCATTCGCACCGGTGTACACCGAGCCACCCTGTATGTCGCACCCAGCAGAGGTGCCGCCGACGGGAACACCGCGGGCTATGGCCGCCTGCAGACGCTGTTGCATCGTCGACGCCTGCCACTCGTCCAGGTATACACTCTGGTCGCCTCCCGCGAACCAAATCGCGTCAGCGCCATCAATCTTGCTAAGCACAAATGGATCCTCTGCGGCCGCACGGTTTTTGGTGAGAAGCGTGGCCACGCTGTGGGTGGAGCCAAGCCCCTGAATGTACGAGTTGTAGGCGTCGTCGCCGCTAGCACGAAGGACGAGGAAGTCGCCGCCGGCGCTCCACTTGATGTGTTGTTGGAAGGCGCTGTCTACATCGGTGCCTCCGCCCATGAGGATGAGCCCTGGGTGCGGTGTGACAGAGGCATCGCGATCGCACGAGCCGATGCACCAATAGGTGTAGTTGGCAGTGTCCAAGTGGATCGGTGTCGCGGCCGCGGCGACGCCGAACGCAAGAGTGCTTGCGACGCCGAACATCGCGAGGTCCATTCCAAATGCGCAAAAGTTGTGTCCCCCCCCACCTGGTGTTCTTGTGCACCCCCCTCTCCCGCGCGTGGTGTGGGACTTGACTTGACTTGTTCCCGTGTTTGTAGTTTTTGAACGGTTCAACCCCAGCAAACACTTAATTTGATTGTGATGGCGCTCGGCCGCTCGCGGTCATGCTCCTGCCATGCTCGCGGCAGGGGCTCGCGGCTCGGCCCCCTCACGGTCACATCCTCATGGTCCCATCGCTATTCGCTAACTCGCTGTATGCGTCAGCCTCGAAGGTCGAAGCACGAAGGTGAGGGGGGGGCGCGGGGCGCGAGCCGCGACGCGCGACGGGCCGAGCCCCGAGCGCGGCTGTGCGTTGTGCCTCGTGTGGCGGGCTCGGCCGTCTCCGCGCACCGCGGCGCGTGAGTAACGCGTGAGGCATGATATGTTATAATATACGGGCCGGGCTGCTAGGTTCGAACAGCGGGTCAGCGGGCCGGGCATGCGGCGGTCGATGCGGCGGCGGCCGCGGGTGATGTCCCACATGACGGCTGGCCCAAGCAATTGCTCATGTTACTGTTTTAATTCGCACTGCTACATGCAAACTATGCGCATGGATCAGGCCCAGGATACAAATGCGCGGTTTGACGGCGTGTGGCCAGAGTGGCAAGGGCCGGCCTGCGCAACGATACCGCTCAGTATCTACTCAGTATCCGCCTTCCATAGAAAGCCGCACCTCTTCGGCGACGATAAATCCATGCAAGCAAAACATAGCAAACTGCTGGCCTAAGCAAAGCACAGCTTCGCCTTCGCGCCTGAGTTATGGTTTATCATGCCGTGCATATCGCCCCATCTTTGAGGCGGGCGCACGGGCTCCTCCTCCATTTCTTCCTGGTACTCGATCGGAGCACCAAAGTCGGCAGCAATGACTTGCATGCCCGTGGCTTGCGTCGCGATGTGGCACTGCACGTGAATCAACCACTTCATCAGCACCGAGATGGTGCCAGGCACTAGCGGGGGCAGGCGATCAGCACCGAGCTTGTCCCTGATCGACCGCGCCTTGGTGTACAGCACCCTCGCGCTGAGCTGCTCAATCTGTTCGAAATTAAGGAGAGGAATGGTATGGCCTTCCACGTCTACCGAGGCTGGCAGCCAGTTGTCGCCCTGACGCAGTCCAAAGCATCGCGACATCAAAAGCCAAAAGAATCCAATCGCGAAATGGAAGCGGAGCGCGCTCGGCTTCTTCCGATGACGAAATTAATTGGTTGGAAGAGCGCAAAAAAGTTTGTGTGTGAACTCAAACCTCCATGTGGACTCAAGCCTCCATGTGGATATCCTGTTATTGTTTCGTTCCTTGATTTTTTCCTGCGCGGACGCTGCGGCAACCTCGCAGACGCGGCCGAGCTTAGAATATGTAGGGAACCAGATGCTTGCGCGTGGCCGGGTACCGAGCGCCGAATTTGCCGCGATTCCAAGTGCTTTGGGCCACGGAGCGATCGGCAAGATAGAATGTCATGCTTGCGAAGACGAACGCGTGAACGGGGTGCTGCCCGACGAGTGCGGCTCCCAACCAGCCTAAGAGTTCGAAGAGGTAGTGGGGTGCGGCGACGAGCTCGAATAGCCCTCCGGTTGGGATCTTATACTCCTTTTCGTCTGCTTTCCGCAGGTTGGACAGCAGGTAGTGGTGGTACAGGTTCCCGGCCAATCCGGTGAAGAAGAGCGCCACTCCAATCAGGTGGGTTCGCTCCATGTCGACCAAGTCCACAGCGTGTGCAAAGCGGCATTCGGCGAACACGGTCAGCGTGTAGAACAGCGCGATCGGCAAGGCTGTAGTGATGCACATCTGGCCCGAGTACTTGTGCAAGAGCAGACACTCTAGTACGCGCTTGCCGAAATGGGCGACCATGAGCCCTGGAACGAGCCGGGAGTTGCCGTCGTAAGTGTGCAGGCAGTACCCGCCCGCAAGGAGCGGGCAGAAGTAGAGGAAAACCATCCCCGCTCGCGATGGCACGGGATACGCGAGCTGTGCGGCGTGCGCAAATTTAGAGTACGTCAGCATGGCTTTCGCCCATTTCGGCAACTGATCAACGAGCGGCATTGTCCTTGATCGACCGCGCCTTGGTGTACAGCACCTTCGCGCTGAGCTGCTCAATCTGCTCGATCGAAACTAAGAAGAGGAATGGTATGGCCTTGCGCGTCTACCGAGGCTGTGGCAGCCACAGTTGTCGCCCTGACGCGCGTTCCCACCTCGCCTTTTGATCACGAACGACAAAGGGTTCCTCTCGCGTGTGGGGTCGTGACGAAAATTGATTTTTCATACTTGCGCTCCTCTCTGTGGGGCGATGACGATCCTGTACGACCCCACCCACTTCATCAAGACGATCATCTTTGGCATGAAATACTCTGCGCTCAAGAGGTCAATTACCTCGAGCATCATGGTCGTAACACTCATATGGTACATAGCCCTTATAACCATCTGGCGAAATGCACTGCCGCTGACGGGGAGGTACTTAAAGAATAGTTCCGGGCTCCTTCAGAGCGGCGTAACCTTCCTGGGCACATTCGTGACCTTCAACATTTGCCACTACAACAGCCATTGCTACCAACGATGGCACGCAAACTGGACCGCCTCCCTGAGGGAATGGAGTCGGTTGAACGATGTTGGGATGCAGGTTTACGCGCACATGGGCTATGACCATCTCATGGCGTGCGACGTGATGCGGCTGATGCACGCGGCGAACTGCTTGATCGTCCTCGAGAGCGTCATGAAGCTGGGTAAGGATCAGACCTTGCTCATCGTCGAAAACCACAAGCTATTATCGCCCGAGGAGGCCGCATTCCTCAAGAAGAGCCCTGTGAACAGCGGCAACCAGTGCGTCCACTGGGCGCTGCAGCTGGTATCCGAGGAGGCGCGGCAGGGACGGATTCAGCCTCCAATCTTGGCAGGCCGTATTGACCAATCGATCTGCGAGTGGCGTCAGAATGTCACCCTGCCACCTGTGATGTTGTTGACCCCGATTCCCTACGTCTACTTTCACACGATGGGCTCGCTCTTGGTGATCTTCAATCTGCTCCTCAGCCTTCAGCTCTCTCTCGCCGCAGTCCCGCTGTACCCCGATGGTGCCATCAACGACCTCGACATCCCGTTATGGTCCACGAACATCACGTGCGCCACCGTCTCGCTTCTTGTGATGACTGTCTCGCTCGGGTCCTTGCTCGAGGCGGCGAAAATGCTCGCCGACTCTTTCGGTCACGACGCCGACGACTTGCCGGCGGGCGAGTATGTGATGCGAGCGCTCGCAGGGCACAAGGCGCTATTCAAGGAGGCGATTGCAGCCGGGCAGCCTTGCATCGGCCCCCACCGCTTGAAAGGTGGCCATGCTTACCACGCGGCGGAGCATCACGAGAGCGGCATTGATCTCAAAAGTGGCAGCCGCCCCGACAAGGCAGCTGACGTCAAGGTGCCGCTCTTCCACGCGCCGCTCCCGCCAAACACATCCGACTTTATCAAACGGCTTGCGACGCATCCCAAGTACGCATACAAGCCGCAACCGTCAGGACGAGCGTATGAGCGGATCCTCTCCAAAAAATTGGCTTTGAATGGTTTCCGATTTGTGGAGGCTCACGTTCACGACCCTAAGAACGAGCAATGGCTCGAGTCCAACAAGTGAACTCGAACGCTTCGAAAGGTCAAGCGGGAATTACCCAAGGTGTGGATGCTTCAAGGCCGCGAGAGACCATCACCATCACCGTCGTTTCGGAAAATGGACTCTTCCTTTAAACCTAAAAATCGTGAGTGATTCCGTTACATGTAACGTGTTGTGTGTACCGGTATGTCCCGGCTACCCCTGTGTCATTGAACCGGAATTCAACGTGGAGTGAGCGTGGGGGGACCGCGAAGAAACTGAACTGAACTGAACGTGAATTCGCGACGGCGGCGCTTTTCCTTCAAGTTTCATGTTCTTCTGCGTCCTTGTCCTTGGCTCAGCCAGTCATTCGCATTTGAGGACGTTAGCTGCACCTTTTGGAGCCACCGTCCACCCCAGTTTAAGCTATGAACGAGTCGCGAGCGAGCTAAGTGGAGTCATTGCGCTTGCTCCCATAGGACGAGGTGAGCTGCTCGCATCTGTGCCGCTCGAAGCGTGCCTGTTCACGGCACGACATCGCGACGACGACGTGGTGCTCGCGCAGCTGCTCTTGGACGCGGCCGCCAGCAGCGGGCGGTGGAGTGAATATCGCGCCAAGATCCTGCCTCCTTGGACTGGTGCGGCCATGTTCTGGGAGGAGGCCGAGGCGGAGGAGCTGCAGTGGCCTCAAGCCGTTGCTCTTGCCCGCGCCCTGCGCATGCGAATGACGTCACGAACCGGTGGCGTGTACTCGGCGAAGTCTAAAAATCGCGACGAGATGCGGTGGGCCTTGTCGATCGTCTATTCGAGGAGCTTTGCCGTGGAGGATGCGGATGATGAGAGCGCGGCCGTGCGATGCCTCGCCCCCGTGCTGGACTTGTTCAACCATGTGCCCGAGTCACCCGTGGAGTATGCTGCGCGATGGGCGGAGCAGGACGACGACGACGACCCACCTGCGTCGCCCTGGAGGCTCAAGGGATCTCAAGTCGAGCTGCTCGCCTACGAGGACGTAGCCGCGGGTGACGAGGTGCGTATCCCGTATGGCATCGAGTGCAGCCATGAGACTCTCGTGCAGTCGGGCTTCATCCCCGAGCCCAATTCGGCGGACTACGTGCCCCTCTTCTCGGACATGCGCGCGCTCGCGCGGCACGCGTCCGCGGCCTTTGGCCTCGAGCCAGCGCAGGAGCAGCGCCGCCTGAGACTCCTCGAAGCGCTTGATGCCGTCGACGCGCCGCTCGCCGTACGTCCTGGGTCGCTTGCGGCGTCGGGTCATCTGCTCGCGTGTACGCGACTCTTCGCGGCCTCCGATGCTGAGCTCGAGGGCGAGGGCGAGGGCGCCATCGCCTTTAAGGAGAATTTTGATCCGGCCGTCGGGCACCACACGTTGTGTGTGTGCGGGGCGACCGAGGAGCAACGCATGGAACTGGACCGCGCCGCATGCGAACTGCTCGCACTCGCAGCCGACGAGTGCCTTGGAGCACTGCCCACGACGGCGGAGGAGGACGCGATCCTCCTAGCGCAGACCGCCATCGACGTCGAGGAGCATGTGGGCGCCGTCGAGGCGCTCATCGTCAAGCACGCGAAAGGGACGAACACGAGCGCGACTGAACCGAAAGAGGGTCGGATTGCCGCTGCTTCTGCCGCGCCAGAGGAAGCGGCGCGACGTTTTGAGACTGCTGTGCGGTACCGCCGAATGGCCAAGCTGTTGGTGGCGGGATTCGCAGAGCAGTGCAGGAACGTCTATTTGTGACATTGTGAGTTAGTGCCTCACTCGCGTTGTTTTGGGCAATTGGACTGAAAAATGGCGGTTCCGTCATTGTAGGCGAGGTCGGCCAGCACGGATGAACTTCAATGCAGTCTTGATGGCACCCACGGCGGCCGCACCGATGGCGGCCCCGAGATCTATTCCCCACCCACCAACCATCATCGGTGGCACACCCACACTACCGCATCGTGCCTCCTCTGGCCAGCGCATCAGCAAATCGGATCACCAGTACATCCATCGGAATGCTGGTCTGGTTCAGCCGATACTGCTTCCACCTTCCGCTCAGCCGATGCCACCTTGGCAGCACGACACGGACATTTCGGAGACGCTCCAGCAAGCGGGTATGCTGAACGTCGAGCGTGCTTCAGTGACAGCACGAGCTTCGGCTCGGCCGCACACAGCCGAGCCGACGACGCGTCATCTCGAGAGCTTTGCAAGGCCGACGGCAGCCCCCCGCGCAGTAGCGTCCGCTTCTGCAAAGAGCAAGCTACCGCCACGCATGGCATCCACGACGGAAAGCTCAACCTGGCCATCACAGCTTGTGCTCTCGGGCACCCAGCTCACCAAGAGCGCAGCACCGCCGTCTGTCATCGGCCTCGGATTTGAGCCTCGGCCTGAGAAGCCCGGGCTCGAGCGGGCTCTCGCCGCCGGGCTTTCGCCGCTCGACATGCCAATGCTCTGGCCGTCGTTCGCTGAGAGTGGCGCAGAGAGTGCCATCACGGAGAGTCGGATGTTCAGCTGCATGGAGACCTTTGCATGCAGCCCGCTCGCGGCGGCGCTCGCCATGCCGTTTAGTGCGCTGCACCAGCGGAGCGAAGAGTCAGGCCCGCTGCTCGCCTTTAGCGGCACCAGCAGCGGCATCGGCGTCCGCAGAGCGAGCCATGGGCTCGGCTTGCGCGGCATAGAGGATGAGGAAAGGCAGCAGCAGATGTTCACACCTCTCCAACCGACAGTGAAGGGCTATGCCACCTACGGCGTGCACAGCAGCCGGCAGCTCACGGCGCTCGCGCGCGTCTCGGCCACCAACCGCGCGAGCCTCGGCGCGGCTAAGCGGCGGCAGCAGCAGCAGCAGCAGCAGCAGCAGCAGCAGCAGTGGCAGCAATGCATCGCTCCCACACCCAGCAGTGCATCGTTGCGGCCGCCGTCAGCGAGCTCACTGACGCGGGAGTCGGCGCCAGTGCTGGAGGCGACGAAGGGCAAGCTGGCCGCCGACACTGACGGTTCGTCCTCGTTTGCGGGCGCATCGCAACCTGCGTGTACAGTGAACCACCCGGTGCGCGGAGATTTGCGAGGATGCTCTGCGACGCCGCCGCAGCTCGATGCCGCTTGGCCGCTCGAGACCACAGCCCAGTGCGGCGCCCATGGCGGGAGCTCAAATAACCTGCTTGATACCTTGGGCTGCTGCTCCGCCCTGAGCACCACCAGTAGCACGTGGGGCGCTCGGAGTCCGCGACCGGCCACCGCGCCAGGAGGCCATCGCGCGCGCGACTCTGTGTCGGCCAGCTTGCTAAAGAGTACTCTGGTGTCGATGCCAGCGCCACTGGGCTTCAAGGATCCGCTGCAATGCCGACCTTCGACATCCCCTGCAAAGCCGACCTCAGCGAGCGTTCTCCCACCGGCGCCGCCGCACCAAACGCCGGCCACGTCGATGTCGCTGCTGAGCTCCTCCTCGAGAACACCGCCCAGGCACAGAGCGTCCAGACCGTCCTCGTTCATGCGTGCCGAGGGGGGCCAGCAGCCACCGCCGGCGAGCGACCTATCAGCCGGCGAGCGCCACGGGATGGAAGCCGCGGCGGCTGGCGCCTCGGAGAGAGATGTGGCGGCGGGGGCGTGGTGGCTCGGCCGCGGCGCTAACTTTGGTGGCGCCCTTGGCCTCGGCCGCGACCTTCCGGCCAGATGGGGCCCTCGCCACATGGGCAACATCGGTACCCATGCCACGGGCAAGCGGCGACCTCTGACGGCTGCGGCTGCCCCTGCAGGCACCGCCGCCGTCAGCCACCTCAAGGAGCAGAGGAGGGCGACCAGCGCGACGGCTATAAGGCTGCCCTTCGCTGACCGCAGTGGCAGATAGCGGCAGTGCGCGAGGGAGGCGCGCTGGCCGCTGGAACCAGCGGACCGCTTGCGCGGCGGGGGCGCTCACGCGTGACGGGGCTCTGGCGTGCTCTGGGTCCGGTGGGGCCCGCCCGTCAAGTGCTTACACGTGCGTCTCACCTCGGCATCTCTATGCGCTTTTGTCACGCTTGCTCGCTGTCGCTCGGCCGGTAGCCGCGGCCGGCGGCGGCGCGGCGGGGCCGGGGCCCCGGTGCCGGGACCCCGGTGGCGGTGCGGTTTCCCAAAATTAGGTTGCTTATTTTATACTGCGCGCAGCGGCCCGTGTCGTCCGAAACTTGTAACTTCAACGTTATGTGGTTTCAGGTTTGCGACCGAACCCACCGGGCACCGCGCGGCGTCCGGCGTGCGGCGAGCACGCGGGCACTTGTCCGGACACCGGAGGCGGAGCGACTCTGCGCTCCGTCTGGCACTCCGCTCACCGTTGCCGGTGGGGTGCCGCTCGTTACACTGCGGCGCGGACGCGGCCCCGCGGTACCACCCGGGCGCCCGGGGCCGCGCAGCGCGCTGCCGCGCGGGCGAACCGACCCGGCACCCGCCACCGATACAGAGACAACTTTGAACTTACAACGGCTTAGTACACTCAAGAACGCTCTTGACTCTAGACGGACAGACTGAGACCTGTGGAACTACAGTACACCGCGCCGTCTGGCGGACGCCCCCGACACACGGATCGAGGACGCACCTATACGCGTATGTTACAGCCGGTAACTATCGGCAATGGAGATTACATCACAGGCCTCACTCACGGCCAGCAGCAGCATATTCAAGTACATGGGGTACAAGGGCTCTCCAGCTCGCCTCCTCGTCGATCCGGACGCCTCACGGCGTCGAAGGCTATGGTACACGTCCTCGGCGATTGTACAGACGAAGGCAACAGGGGCACGTTAGGTTGGCCAGCTCGCGATGCGTTGTAGCGTCGAAGTCAATGGTCCACGAGGGGCGTAGCGCGTCGCCAGCAGTCCCCGGCATTCAGTCCTCGGCATTTAGTCGATGGTCCTCGGCATTTAGTCCTCGGCATGGGTATGGACGCATGAAGAAGGGGCACTTGGACACGAAAAGGCGCAGCGGATGCACACATCAGCTGTTCGTAATTCTGAGGCAGGTCTCGAGGAAGGAGGTCTGCACTGTCGCGTGCTCGGTGGCGACGGTTTCGGGGAGGACCTTGCCGAATTTCTCGGAGACCTGGGCGGTCCGCTTGAGAAGATCGCGCTGGATCTCCATTGGGTCAACGAGGGCCTTGCCGCGAATGTGCAGAGGCTGCGTGCCGATGGCCTGGATCATCACCTCCACGTCACCCTCGCGCGTGAGAGATTTGGCGTGCGTCACGAGCACAAAGGTGCTGAGCCACTCGTGCTTCTCCTTCTGCGAGGGCAAGTGCGCGATGTCGCTCAGCATCTCGCGCACCGCCACTTTCGTCGCCACGCTGCGCAGCATCTGGCTGTCCGCGGCGGCGTTGCTGATCGTGTGCGCCATGGAGGCCTGCGTGCGATTACTGCTCGGCTCGGTGAGGGTGGAGATGCGCTCCAGGTGCTGGACCCACACGCCCGCGAGATCTTCGCGCACCGCCATCAGCTGAAGCCCCACCTTGGGCGGCTCGATCTCTAATGTGAAGCCCTGGGACGAGCGGCCGCCCGCAGTCTTGAGGTACGGGTTGTTGGGCGAGAGCTGCCGGAAGCCGGGCATGGGCACGAAGAAATCCTCGGTCCCTGACGTGCGTAGCACATTGAGGAAGTCGTAGAGCCGCCCCTTCTGCTTCTGCTCCTTCTGCTCCTCGAAGAACTTGGTCCACTTGCCGTGCAGCCAAATCTGCAGCCCTCGGTTGTTCACCTGTCCATGTGCGCAGAATGGCGGGTCAACGCATGCGAGAGGGATTTCAGGATGACTGGGCAGGAAGGTGCTATGCGACGCACCTCGCCGAAAGTCTGCACCTGATTCTCCACCGAACGACTCATCAAGGTATCTGTGAGCCACGCAGCCTCATCAGGGTACAACATCTGCATGACAGGCGCGGACGTACGCGGCATCTGGCGGGGAGCAGCGCCCGTGATGATGAGCGCACTCGCGAACGATGGCAGTAGCGCCAAAGCGACCATTGTCACAAGTCAACGGCGGCTAAATGATGGTGCCCGACATTGAAAGTTGGAAGGGTGATCGCTTTTGTGTGTTTGATTGATGACATGATGACTGTGCATTGCAGAGGAGCGTCCAAAACATTCAAGCGATGTGGCCATTTAAAAAACAACTTCGCTGTCGATTACCCCCCCTGCAGAAGCACAGCCAGACACTTTCAGAAAACGCATGCAACGGCGCTTCTTTTCTACTTTTGACTACTTTGTATTCGGACGCTACGTCCGCTCCACACAAAAGCGATTAGACTCTGAGAATGGTTACGCGCGACATCGCGCGCTCCCTGCGCAGCTGTTGCTCCATCTCGAAGACCTCTATCTCCATCTCCATCTCCATCTCGTCGATCACGGTACCGCATGAGGTTGAGGAAGGCCCGAGGCTGGACATCATCGACTGAGCGGCTCGTGCGCCCAACGCAAGCGTGATCTCAACAGATGCCATTCTTACTCCTCTCGTCTCCGGCGGCTTGACAGGAGGTTCTTCGTGCCGCCTGATGGAGATGCAAGACGCGCGAATCTGACAGCTGATGAGCAAGACCACAATAGCAACTGCGACGGCGGCGAAAGTAGATGCGATGGTCGCGACCATGCTGCTCGCGTTGCCATCCCCAACCAAGGAGGGCGCAAATGCCAGTGCTGGAGTGAGAGCGACCGTCACAATTGGTGGAGGCAGGGCGGGCGGCGGAAGCGGGGGCGCGAGGACGACTGGCGCGCTCACATTGAACCTGATCGTGGGCAGCTGTGCCGCGAAGCTCGAGGCGACGGCGCCCCTTCCGAGCATTCCCGCCAAGTTGCTATTGGTCACAGGACCCACCTCCGTCACAGTGATCGTCACCGCAAGACCGGTGAGTGCCACTGAGTTGACCGTAACGCCGAGGCTGGCCACGCCAGCGGCAATCGTATCCGAACTCGAGGCGCTCAGATTGGTTTGCGACGCACTCGCCGCGTAGTCGTACGTCCGCTGAGCTTCCAAGAGCACTGTTGGCGGTGGATGTGTCATGTTGTGCGAGCTAAGGACGCGACGACGCTGCGCCACGATAGACACTTCGCAGGTACCCACCAGCCCAGAGCACAGGCTGCCCACGACAGCGTGGACGAGTGCGGATCGATTCAACGGCACATTCATGTTGAGCGCTCCGATGGACATGCCGATGCGTTGCGTGTCGCTGATAATTGCTGAGACGGTCGTCGAATTTGGCGCGCTGCCATATATCGAGGATTGCGTCGCCGCCAGTGCCGCGGCACCAAAGCCGGCAGGCGAAATGGAAGCAAGATCCGCGTCAGCGACAGCGACAGAGAAGCTGACGCTGAAGCTCAGAGGGGGAAAGGGCGGCGGCAGCGCGGGTGGCGGCAGTGCGGGCGGCAGTGCGGGCGGTGGTGGCGAGGGCGGCAGTGGCGAGGACGGCCGAGGCGAAGGTGATGGAGACGGAGGGGAAGGAGGGGGGGGGGGAAGTGGCGGTCGCGGTGGAGATGAGAGCGCAGATGGAGGTGGAGAGAGGGGCGGCGGCGCAGGTGCCGCCGGGAGCGGCGGCGAAGGTGCCGCCGGGAACGGCGGCACGCGCGGAGGCGAGGGTGCCAAGGGCGGCAGGTCGGGTCGCGGCGAAGGCGGCGGTGCGCGCGGTGGCAGCTTGGGCGGCGGCGGGGCGGGCGGCGGCGAGGCGACGACACATGAGCCGTCGTCAACGGTGGCAACCGAGTTGTAGTTGATGGCAAAGGGCATCCTGCAGCCCCGCACGATGTACACACAGCAGCTTCCACAGGCCGTGTTCGCGTCGGGCGCAAAGTTGTGCGTGCCTGTGTCGATGCAGCCGACGATTGCGAACACGCACGAGCCATCGAGCACGTTGGCTCTCGAGTTGAAGTTGATCGCGCTCGCGATCATGCAGCCGGGCGAAGGGAAGACGCAGTCGCCACGGTCCTGCTGGGCCACTGGAAGGTAGTTGAGCGCGCTTGGGTTCGTGCAGCCGAGGATGAAGTATTGGCACGATGCCGAGCTGTGCGAGGCCGCCTGCAAGTTGTAGTTGGACGCGGCCGGGTCGCGGCACAGCGCGCTGCTCGTTTGCAGTGCGCGGCGACCCGAGGAGTTTGTGCACGAGCCATCGTTGAATGTGGCCAGCGGGTTGTAGGCCGAGTCGGTCGAGATGGTGCAACCGGCGAAGGAGCACGAGCCGTCGTCACGCGTATAGACGGACTGGTAATTCTCCGCCAACGGCGAGGTGCAACCGTAGAACCAGGGCGTGCACGAGCCGTCGTCGTCGGTTGCAAACGGATTGTAGTTGGAGCGATTCGAATCCGTGCAGCCCACAAACCTGCATGTGCCGTCATTCTGGTTGGCTAACAAGCGGAAGTTGACCGCAGATGAGTCGGTGCATCCGGGGTAGACGGGCGGGGGCGGGCACGAGCCGTCGTCGTACGTGGCTACCGGGTTGAAAAGCCCTGAGGTGCTGTCGATGCAGCCGCCGATGATGCAAGTGCCGTCCTCGACGACCGCAAACGCGCGGTAGTTGAGCGCGACGGAGGAAGTGCAGCCGAAGGGCGGGGGCGCCGAAGGCGGCGGTGGCGAGGGCGGCGGCGGCCTGGGAGGCGGCCAGGGCGGCGGAGAGGGCGGCGGGGGCGATGGGGGCGGAGGCATGGGAGGCGGCGAGGGCGGCGGTGAGGGCGGCGGCGGGGGTGGTGGCGGCGGCCTGGGAGGCGGAGATGGCGGCGGAGAGGGTGGCGGTGGCGATGGTTGTGGCGGCGTGGGCGGTGGTGGTGATGGCGGTGGCGGAGGTGAGGGAGGAGTCGGCGAAGGAGGTGGAGGCGAAGGGGGCGGCGGCGACGGCGGCGGTGGCGAGGGTGGCGGCGAGGGCGGCGGCGGCGATGGGAGCGGCGGCCTGGGAGGTGGAGAGGGCGGCGGAGAGGGTGGCGGCGGCGATGGAGGCGGCGGCCTGGGTGGCGGCGAGGGCGGCGGAGAGGGTGGCGGTGGCGATGGAGGCGGTGGCCTGGGAGCCGGCGAGGGCGGTGGCGAGGGCGGCAGCGAGGGTGGCGGCGGCGATGGAGGCGGCGGTCTGGGAGCCGGCGAAGGCGGCGGCGATGGTGGTGGCGGCCTGGGGGGCGGTGACGGCGGCGGCGAGGGCGGAGGCGGCACTGGCGGCGGGCTTGGCG
>ENA-UOUZ01000282-UOUZ01000282.1-mixed-culture-metagenome-genome-assembly--contig:-NODE-282-length-34823-cov-90.763374_pt1 | contig 34823 bp, 26 predicted proteins | sample MGYA00238154_ERZ761575 | MGnify/ENA primary metagenome ERZ761575 (study PRJEB28896, sample SAMN07631632) | mixed culture metagenome | isolation source: Freshwater growth medium | place: USA...
GGGGGGGGGGTGGGGGGGGGGGGGGGGGGGGGGGGGGGGGGGGGGGGGGGGGGGATTTTGTGAAGAGGTGAAGGATAGAAAGCAGGGCTGCTGAGGAGATGCTGATGCAATTCTGACATTCTGTGAGTGACTGAGTGAGGATCGGCGGTACAAGGATCCTGAGGTCTGCATGCCTAACATGCCGCGTTCCGCGCTCGTCCAACATTTGCAGTGAGCGCAGTGATCGCGGTCACGCAGCTGCTCCGGAGTCAGGATTTGGCGTAGCGCTTCACGCACGTCCATGACGGCATCGGGACCGTCCGTGCTGGTGCGAGCAGGCCCGTCGGAAGGGAAAGCGTGTACTATCTTGGAAATCCTGAATAAAACAGCGTCGGTGTTCGTGACGTTTCCACACTCGAGGCAGCACACGTAGTCGCTCTTCTCTCCCTGGAATAGGTTCTCGATAAGCCTCTCGTGCTGGCTGACGGTGTCGTGCACACTGTCCCCCACCGACTTCACTTCGGTGTGGAGCGCTGGAGCCTTGGCGGCTCACAGTTTTGAGCGATGGCCTTCTTTGCGTTTGCTGATTTCAGATTGAAAGGGTGGTGTCCCCAGGCCAGAGCAGTTGCAGCTATATTTAGCACGATGAGCTCTCCAGACTCAAACTCTTCAACGGTGAGAGTCGTGTCATCCCGGGCCACAACGGCCCCATGTTTCGGTTGCCGGGCGGGGCAACGCCAGCATGGGGTGTGGCAGCTGGGGCAACGGCGGCGTCGGCCCTTGGGCGTCGGAGGCATGGGCGGCATCATCCCGTCGCCTCCGCAACGGGCATGCCGTCGTGAGCTTGACACATTCCATTTAGCAGCCGTGGCCACGTTACATGTACCCGCCGCGGTGCCGTCCTTGCTCGACCTTGTAGTTCCAGCCCCTTCCAGAGAGCCAGGTTGGCTGGCAACTCAGCTCGTTGGCGGCCTCGTGTGCGCGGATTCGCTCCCAAATAGCTGCCAGGGCCGCAGGGCCCTCCTTCCAGAGGACCAAATCCGTTCACAGCCTATTCACACCAACTTGCGAAGAACAATGGCAAGCTGCTTGGCACTAAACACACGCACAGCCGCAACCTGCACTGACACGCTCCCTTATTCTCGCGCAGGACGACGACGCTGCCGCCAAGTGCGCTTCGCTGGGCTCGCTCGCCAGCGGCATCATAGTGGCCGTCGGCTGGTACATCTTTATCGATGGACTCGTGCAAGCCGCAGCCGACTGCGTCCACTGGGGCAACCACTTCAACCCTAATGGCTGCACGAATGCGTCGCGCGGTGCCGACTACTTAGCACCTCCTGGACTGCAGAGCGGTGCCTACTGGACGCCAGGCATTCTCTCCACGGTCGGGCTCATCGCCCTGAACATCATCAACTGGGATGCTGTGACAGAGGACTTCGACTCCGGCCTCGCGTGCAAAGCGCGCGTGTGGGTTACCACGTCCTTCGTGCTCATGTTCTGCGGTCTGGGTGCCGCCATATGGATCCTCGTGCTTGACCTGCAACTCGGCCCCCAGTACTACCACTGGGGAGGTGTGTCCGTGATGATCCAGACGGTGCTCATCCTCATTGGCGGCTTCTTGTTCCGCGTATCGCGACGCGGAGGTGACCATGGCGTCTGAAATGCGAGTAGCATGCGTCTTGTGTGCGAGCCATCCGTGTGTGCGGGGGGGGCTCCGCCGCCCACTCCCATCCTGCTGGCCACGAGCGATCGGACGTGCGTGTCGGCTGTGGGGGGTCGCGCGAAGAACCGCATGGCGAGGAGCCGAGCGGGTGCGCGGGTCTCTCGTGGCTCCTGTGCGGCGTGAGCGACCTTGGGCTCGATTCCACAAGCACAACCATCCACCAAAACGCTCGCACTGTCACATCAGGCAAACACTCGACACTGCGTCCGGGCCCGGCCCCCAACGCCCAACGCGCAACAGCAACGCGCCGGCCCGGGCGACGACGCGCGCGCGAACCGCCGCGAAACCGCTGCTCGGCGCACCCGCACCGGGGCCGACAACTCGCCGACGGGAACACCCGCGCCGCTCGAGCGCGGGTAACACACTTACGACTTACGTTACAGCTCGGCTTAGTACACCGACGCGTCTACAGAACTCAACCGACCGGAGCGCACGAGAACGTGCGCGTACCGGTCCCCGCGGATAGACCGCGGACGTACGCTCCTGACGTAACCGCTAACCCGACCCAGGCCGCCAGGCGTGTGCCACGGCCAAAGGACACGCGACGCGCGGTGGCGGGGTCCCGTGTGGGCCCGTCCGGGCCCCAGCTCCTACGCACCGATCCGTAACCGATACGCCGATCTTCATCTCGTGACATCTCCCGCCCACTGCGGCCACGGCCGCTGCCTCTTGGCCTTGCGGGAGAAGATGTGGCTGGACGTGGCTGTGCTTCGTTATGGGGACGTTGCCTCTTCACCAGGAATTGAGCTAGGAATTGGGAGCCGGGACAGGCATGAGCCACCGCCGTGCCGAGGTGGCAGACTGCGTGATGGCGCGCGGCAGCTCGTCCGTGACCACGAGGAGTGCCACGGCGAGCGCATAAGCCACCTCCTCTGACGCATCGCTTACGGCTCGGCCAGCTGACGTAGCACGGCCAAACACGTGACGACATGCGCGTTCGAGCATCTCCGCGCACAGGTGCAAGCAGCGGGCGGCTGCGGCGACGGCAAGCGCGCGGCTCGAGCCGAGCGCGCCCGGCATGGCGCGTAGCGCAGGCAGCGACAGGAGCGGCGCGAACGAGGGCAGGTGCAGCGACGGTGGCAACAGCAGCGTCGCTCGAGAGACGGAAGCTAGGCGAGGGAGCCTCGGTGGAGAGAGCTCAGTGCTGCCGAGCGCCGCGAGGCGGCTCGAGACAGTGCTCGAGACGGCGCCGAGACTCGCCACCAGTCGAGCCACCAAGCCCTTGAGCTCGGGGGGTAGAGGTGCCTCAACTGCCAGTTGTTCAGCTGCCATCTGTCCACGCGCGCGAACGACTGCCATGTACACGCGAAGCAAGCGCCGCGTCTTTGTGGCCTGTTTCTTGGCCGCACGCCGAAGCTGCTGTGCGGCCACTTCCGCGTCCTCAACGAGCAGCGCCACGCGGCTTGTGGCCAACCCGCTCGCCACGTGCGCCACGCTCACGCTCCGCTCCAACGCCGCGTTCGCTCTTTGGAGGGCAACCACTGCGGCCGGTGCAGCGGCTGCGGTGACATTGGCAAGGAGCGTCGGCACAGAGCTTGAAAGCTCGCGTGCGATCGCCAGGAATTGCGCACGCAGCAGCGCCGTGTGCAACACCGCAGCTCGCTGCAGCTGCAACGCTGTTGACGATGGATCGATGGCGAGACTGCGCGCGTGTGCGCCAGTCATCGAGAGTGTCGACAAGGCCGCTTCGGGCACGGCCTCAAGTGCGACACGCACGCGGCGTGCACACTCGATAGAAATGGCGGCGGCGGGGGCAAGCTGAGAGGTGAGCACTTCACGCGCGCTGGTGGCTCGCCTCTGGCTCGCGACTAGGATGGCGACGCCCAATGCACGACAGAGCTCACTCACACTCGCGTGAGCTTGCTGTACTGCGGCCGCACGCTGCTCTGCAGCGCGCGCGTCGTCCCTCGCCTGCTTGAGCGACGCGCGCACATACGCCAGCTCGTGGGCGAGTGTAGCCGCCCGCGCCTCCGCCTCACGCGCACGCTCCTCGAGGCCCTCAGCCACGAGCAGCTGCGAACGGAGCTCCGCGATCTCGGCGGCATCGACGGCCGCAAGGGCTGCGAAACTCGGCGCCTCTGCTGCCGCGCCGACGTCGGCAACAGCCGTTGCGTCAGGCACGGCGAAGTAGATCGTGTCGAAGTCGGCGGTGGCCAGGGCTACCGGCCATTCGGAGACGTTGGCGGCCAGCGCCGTGAAGACGCCGTCAGCTGAGCTGACTGCGACGGACCCCTCGCTCAAGTCGACGTCGTGCTCTGCATAGACTGCATCTGGTTCTGGATCGGTCGAGCTCCCAGCAAGTTTTGCAGCGCCAACGAGGATCGCGAGCACGGCGGCGCATGCGATCGTTTCGTGCGGGACACTCGACAGGAAGTTATCTTGGAGGGCTACCGACGTTGTAGCGGGCGCCAGTGGAGAAGCGAGCACCAACGACGCAAGACCATTCGTAGTCGGCTGGCTGCTTGCGGCCGTGTTCACGTTTGCGGACACTATGCCACTGATGCCGAAACCGAAAAGCGCGCCCAGCATGAGAAGCGCGCACGATGTGACCGGTGAACCAGGCCGTCCCGCTGGTGATGAAGCACCCTTGCTCGGATCTTGCACAGCCACGACCGTTCTTGCCGGCAATGGCTTACTACGTTGCTGGGCGGCGGAAAACATAGCTCCAACCACAACAACAGCCGCAGTGGCAGCCAGAACGGCGCCAGGCTCGGCCACACTCACCCACGAGCTGGCGTCTGCTGAAGCACGGGTGGCCATCTCCTCGGCCTCAAAGGCTCTTACCGACGTGCTGATGCCCTCGAGGAGCGCCGCCAGCTCAGCTGCATCGGCGGCGTCGCCACCCAGGAGCCGTGGGCTTGCGCGCACAGTCAGACTTGAAACCCGCAACGGAAGCGCGCTCGGAGCCGTTTTCAGGAGGGCTGGGACACTCAGGAGGAGGCCGGCGTGCATTGTGCCTTTTAATGCCTTGATGAGATTCCTGTGTTCCCCACGATGATTTCAGACGCAACTTCGAGTTTCGTCATTATTCTGGTTCATACAAAGTTCAGCACACATTCACATTTAATTGGGCATGGATGCACAGGCTGTGGACATCCCGTCCGCTCCGCAGCGCGCGCGCACCACGAGGCTTTTGTACAGGTGCACTTTTGTTTGGGGCTAACCGAGGGCTAACTTGTGGCGCTTGGCAGCGGGATCCAGTGCACCGCCAGCTCCGGTCCACCTCGCTGCACGAGCGCGATGCGTAACCCGTCGAGCACGTCCTCGGCAGCGCCGGCGGCGCCCGCGCCAAAGCGCGAGCGTCGCTTGACCAGGAGCGCCTGCTTGGAGTTCTCGGGGAAGAGCGCTGCGGTGCTCGATAGCGTGTCCGGGGCGGCCCCGTAGCGCTGCATCTCGCGTACCACGTCCTCGTACAAGGCGGCACGCACGCCCCCGCTCTTCGAGGCGGCTGGCAGCAGGAGGGGCGTCCAGTCGCCGCTCTGCACCATCTCGTGGACAAACATGATTTGGCCGTGGTGCCCCATGGCGTGGGGCATGGCGCCTGCCTGCCAAACGTCGTCCAGTCCAATGAGTGCCCCCACCATGCTCTTGTCCTCGAGGTACGCCTGCAGAGGTGCGTTGCAGAAGCGCACCTTCCCGCCATCATAGTACACAAAGCCGACAGGCTGCTCCAACTCGAGGGCCGGGCTGGGCTCGTCCACAAAACGGACGTGCTCACTCAGCCCGAGCCACTCCAGCGAGAGCCGATTGCACGTGAATTTGACGTGCCGCTTGCGCCGGTAGCCGCCAGGATCGAGCGAGAGGTATTGGCAAGACGGGCAAAGCGCGCGCTTGAGGATCGCAAAGTACCCCGTTACACCTCCGCAAAAGTTGCCACTCTCGACAATCGCAAAGGGGTGCGGCAGTGTGAGCGCGGCGAGCACAAACATCGTGCCCACGGAGCGCCAGTCAGCCGAGAAGAAGTCTGAATGAGCCACGCCGTGCCACACGCTACTCGACCTCATGAGTTGATCGGGGCTCGTCACGTTGCTATGTCGCTTGTCGAGTCGAGAGAGCTTGCCCGCCCGCACCTTGGGGCGGCGCGTCTCGGTGGCGTTCGCCGAAGCGTTGCACGCGGGAGCAAGCAAGGCCGCTGGTAGCGCCATCGTGCACACGTCGAGGCGGCTGAGGACCGCAGACGCGATGCGCAGCCGCTCGGCGTGCGTCGTGCTGCGCGCTTGTAGCATCTGGCGTTCATGCGGCCACAGCAGGCCCGTCTGTCGGGTGGCCATGCCGTCCTCTGTGACATTCACTGCTGAGAGCGCTGGGGACTGCTGTTCTGGGCGGAGCGGTGCTCCTGGCCGAGATGAGGGGATGAAGCTCCAGACGGACGCAGAGAAGGCGCCGGTGCCGTTGGATTGACAGCGGCGATGCTCGAGCTCCGGGTCGTGCTGCAGAGCTGTGCACAGGTGATGCGTCTGCGTACGCCACAGCGCACCACGGATGAGCGCATCGACCTTCAGGTAGTAGTCGGCGAATGCGTGAGGGACGCTCCCCTCCACCCGGAGCACGTGCTGAGTGTGCGTCCCGGGTGTCGGATTGGCGGGCGGCTGCGGGAAGTGAAAGATGCTCTCGTAGCCGAAGCCAGGAGGATGCATAAGGTGAGTGAGCACGAGGGAGGCGTTATAGATCGCCGCCATGGTTCTCGGCGTGTTGGAAATCCCAAGATGTTCGCTGACTTGTGTTGATCCTTGGGGCGTCACGCGGTTGTGGCGTTTTTAGGCGGGGCTTCACAAGTTTCTTCGACTTGTGGTTGCATGCACGATTACATGTATCGAGCTCTGCACTGAGTGTCAATCGAGCACTCTACGGAAACTCTACGGAAACTCTGGGCCTGTGAATGTGATCGTGTGTTTCATCACGCGTGTTTGGTCGGAAAATGCCTAAGTCAAAGCGGCCGAAGCACATCCCGATCGTGCCGATCGTGCCGAAACAGAGGTCACCTCGGCCCAAGAAGTTGCGCGGCTGGGACTGGTGGCACTCCATTGGCGCGCCTCGCTACGTCTGCGCTCCAATGGTCGACCAGAGCGAGAAGGCTTTTCGCATCCTCTGCTCTCAGCACGGCGTCGGCCTAAGTTACACGCCGATGCTCCTCGCATCCGTGCTCGCGCGTGACGTCATGTACCGGCAGGAAAATGTCGTTGATGACCACGAAGGTGCCTCGTCCGTTGCACCTCACCATCATGTCATGGCACAGCTCGGCGGGTCCGATGTGGCGAGTGTCGTTGAGGCTGCACGCTGGCTTGAAAATTCCAAGCTTCCAATTTGCGCCATCGACCTGAATCTCGGCTGCCCACAGTCGTGCGCCAAGCGCGGCGGCTACGGCTCTTTCCTCAAGTTGGACGACGCCGTCGCCATGGTGCGCGCGCTCGACGAAGCCCTGGTGCGCCTGCCAATCACATGCAAGATCCGCGCGCTCAACAAGCGTGGCGAGCTCGAGGAGATGGACAACCCGAAGCCAGACGCGGCGCGCACCGTCGCCTTTGCGCGCCGACTTGCCGAGGCTGGCGCCTCCCTCATCGCCGTGCACGGCCGGACGCGCGCACAAAAGGGGCGCGGTGCTGCAGACGCTTCTGTGATTGCCGCTGTAGCCTCGGCGCTTTCGAACAGCGGTGGGCGAGATGGACGAGGGATCCCTGTCATAGCCAACGGCAACATTCGCTCACGTGCAGACGCTGACGCCCTCATCGAGGCCACAGGTGCCGCAGCCGCCATGTCGGCCGAAGCGCTTCTTGCGAATCCTCGCATGTTTGACTCCGGCCACGAGAAGACGGTAGACAGTTGTGCCGTCGCGCTCGAATACCTAGCTCTCGCGAGCTTGCCAGAACTCGCACCGCCGCCCCCTGTCGAGTGGGCTCGCGCGCACCTCGTCGCCATCTTGCGCCGCGCGTTGACGCTGCACCCTGGCCCGGCTGCGGCGCTCGACAACGCATCGAGCTTAGAGGAGCTGCGCGAGGCGGTGCAGCAGCTGGACGCGAAACTTCCTCGAGACGCGCCAGAGCGCCCTTGTGCGCCGCCACGCCGTCGCTCGCTGGCAACTGAGCCGAACCCAGCACTCCCTCCCGAGGCGCCGGTCAGCGCCGGGGACGCGGCGGCTTTGGCGGCCAAACTGGCCGCCGAGGCGAGCCTACGCCGCGCACGTGGACGGCAAGAGCGGCATCGATTGAAGAGGGCGAGGACCATCGCGTCTCGCGAGGCGAGGCAGCTTGCAGCGGCGGCGGCTGCGCCAGCAGGTGGCTCCGGGCACGCTCACGCTCACGCCCACGCCGAAGATTCTGAAAGCGAAGTTGACTGAGGACACTGAAGATTGAAGATCTAGTGCTGCTGAAGAGCACCGGGTAAAGTTGTGGGCTCGGTGACCCTCTCTCGAGTTCCGCTGAGTGAGAGGAGAGAGTGCCCCGGCGCGGCGGAGCCATAACTTGGCCGAACTTTCCGTAACGGCCAATTCACAGTGTGTAACGTCGAGGATCAGGATGAAGACCGCCCCCGGGCCCGATGGGCGTTTCAGCACTGCTGCAATTGCAGCCGCCCTTGGCATAGATACATCGGCGCCGCCTCAACAGTTGACGCCTGCCATGTACTCACTCACCTTTGGCGGGCTGCAGCCTGCCTCGATTTCGTATGGTATGCCAGGCGATCATTCAGGCTTAAATGGGCCACCGTCCTCGAACTACTTCCAGCACTCAGTCGCGCGCAAGTCGGGCTGGAACTCAAGGACGATGCAGCCCGAGCAATATGGCCAGCAACGGACCATCCGCGGGATCCAAACCTGGACGCGGTGGTGAGGTGCGCACCGCACTCCGTACGATGTCACTCGCGTGCTCTCGTCGTCATCTGTTACGCATGTGTTGTGTAACAGTGTCGTCACAGTTGTTGTGTGCCGCTACATCGCTCTCATCCGACCACCTGTTTCTCGGAAGAGAGAGTATCTGTAATGCCCACCGCCCACAAAGACCTAACGCCTGCAGGACCCGCCGCAGCATGGCAAATGTAAATGTTTCGCGAACCCGGCCTTCTAGCTCGGCTTCGTCGCCTCGGCGCGCCCATCAGCATCACTCATCGTCCGACGAAGCCTGCTCTCGCTCGCGGCCAAATGTGTCCACCGCGAGCGCATACGCCACCGCCGCCCCGACGGTCGTGAGGACGGCGTTTCGCGAGCGCCGCCGGAAGCGCTGCTGTTCAGGGGTTCGATGCTTGCCTGTCATCGACGCGCCGGCCGCCTGGGCGGCTGCCGCATCATCTGCCGCCTGCTGCTCAGCATATTCGCGCGCATTCGTGCTCGGGGTTCGCACCGCCGGCACGACCGCGGGCAGTAGCGGCGCGCTGCCCTCGAAGTACTTTTCCGCGATCCTCTCGCAGAAGACCACAAGGTTCAGGTGCGTACGCATCGCGGCGCGGAGGTGGTCCTTGGGAAGGGGGCAGCGCAGCACCGCGCTCAAGTAGGCAAAGGCGCTCGCATCCAGGCTCGTCGGTGCGTCACCATGGAAGAATGGCCGGTTGCCCAGTCGCACGGAGAGGGCAGAGAGCGCAGCATCGCCATACGCGTACGCTGCCGCGGCGTCCAGGACGCGCCGCCGTGCCAGCTGCGAGTGAACGCGACGGCGCAGCATCCAAGGCACGTAGAAGCAGAGTGGTATGGGTAGCGAAGCGCCCAGTACGGGCCGCACAACCGTGTCGTAGTTGGTCTCCTCCTCCCACCACGAGTAGAGCAGCGCAATATGCAGCCGCTCTTCGATGAGTGCTGTGAAGGCGAGGCTCTCGGCTTTTTGTTCCGCGCTGAGCCGCGCGTCGAGGTCGTGGCCGAGCGCCACGAGCGCCTGGCACACCGCATGCGGCTCCGCCAACTGGCGGCTGCCTGCCACGTTTGTAGTCTGCAACATTGGCAGCTCGCCGCTGACGCTCGCGTGCAGCCTGCCGCACGACTCGACCATAAAGTCGACGCCCTCACGCAGACCGCTGAATCTCATCCACGCGACCGCTTTAGAGCTCGCGGCGTCCATCGACGGCATGCCCCATGCCGGGCCGAAGGCCAGCAGCCGAATGGGCGTGCGTGCGTGCGTGTCGTGCCGTGAAGGTTGGTCAGACATGACGCGCCGGCGTTTTGCAAAAGGCACTCGTCTCGCTGTCGAACGCGTCGTCACGAGCGGTACGATCAAGCTATACCCACATTTCGGAATAGAGTGTGGATGCATTGCGGGGCTTCTAGTATCGGGTCTGTTCTTTCGTGACAAAAAAGTTGAATTCCACAATGACACACAGACACACCTGAGACCGCGGGTTCAGGCAGTCTTCGGCCTCTTGCTTGGCTTGCCATCATCGCGCCGGGGCCGTTTCGAGTCGTCCTTGTCCTTGCCCTTGGCCGTCTTGACGGGCACGCCTCCGCCGCTCTCAGCAGCGGCATCGCGGCCTGCACTCTTGACGCTCACCGAGCGGGGCACGCCCGCGCCGCCGAGCGCCGCAGCCCACTCGGCCTCGGACCCCTTGATGGCATAGCGCGAGAGTTCCTTGCCCTCGTCCTTGAGCCACGCGGCCTGCCTCTGCGCCTGCTCTGCCTGCAGCGCGCGCAGGCTCGCCGCGGCGCCCGCGTCCATCTCGTCGCTCAGTTTGGTCTTCATCGGACGGAGCGCGCTGCCAGCGGCGTCGGCGAGGGCGGCGTCGGGCAAGCTCGCGCCCTCGGCTGCCTCCTCAACCGCGCGCAGCGTGCTCACCATGCGCCGGACCGCCTTATTGAACAGTGCGAGCAGCTGCGAGGCAGGTAGCCCGAGCTCGGCCGCGAGCTCCTCTAGCGTCTTGTGCTGGAGTCCGAGCCCGAGGAGAATTGCCGCCTGCACGTGCGAGAGCGGAGTGCGCAGCCGATTGGTGAAGCGGAGCGACGCGAGCAGCGGCACGAGGTCCATGACCAGATGGTGATCGACGAGGTTGTGCGCGTACGAGTGCAGCCGACGCATATCGTAACTACCGAGCAGAAATTGGAGCTGCTCGGCCGTTGGCGCCGCCGGCTGCCCGTCCTCGGCAGGCTGCAGATCGGGTGCGAGGAGGCTCAGGGCGAGATCCACGCCCATCTTGCTCATCGCGAGGCCGAGGAGAGACGTGAGACGTCGCCGAAAGTCGCCCGCGTACTGGCGGGCCCACTCGCCCTGGCTGGCGACGCCCTCGTCGGCGCCGCCGAGCGCTCGCACCACGATCGCCGTGTGCTCTCCGGTCGTCTCATTGACCGTCTGGCGCACATACATCGGCAAGAAGCCGAGCCGATGCCAATAGCGGAAGAGTGGCTGCGTCAGGCCGAAGGAGGCGCCGAGCCAATGCAGCCGTTCTGCCGGCCGCTGTGCAAGCGTGAGCAGAAGCGGCGGCAGCGCGGCACGTGGCGTGAGCTCCTCAGTGAGCAGCGCGCTGCTGCTGCCGCCCTCCTCGTCGTCCTCGTCCTCGTCCTCGTCCTCGTCCTCGTCCTCGTCCTCGTCTTCGTCTTCGTCGTCCCGTGCACGCTTCTGCTTCTGCTTCTTCTTCTCTTCCTTCTTGGACGGCTTGGTCGGCTTTGAAGCGCTCCCGCCGCCGCCGCTGCCCGCGCCGCTGCTCCGGCCATTGCCACCCGCGCTCCCCTCGGGCATCTGCGGCCCCATGTCACCCTGGTAGTAATGGATGAGCTGGTCGATGGCGCGCGAGCCGTAGCCCATGTGCTGCATGTCCGGATGCACCGCGACGCGCACGACCCGCGCACCCGAGAGGGCGGCAAAATCGCTCTCCTGGAACTGCTGCGAGAGCGTCCATGGGATCAGGTCGCCAGAGGGTGCCTCGCCACGGCTCATCGATTTCTTGACGCTCTCCTTCGAGATTGCGCCTTCGAGGCACACCTGCACGACGGCGAGCACGTCGGGCAGCCGGGTCGCATTCACGTCCACTGGCCCGAGCAGCGCAAAGAGCTGGTGCGCGGGCGCGTCGGACATGAGCTGAAGGTCATTCGGCGTGTTCTTGTAGTGCGACGCGACGAAGAGCGCCACCATACGCTGCAGGAACGCCTCCGACGCGGAGTGGTACGAGAAGAGGGCGTCCCGGTCGACCCAGTAGAGCTCACAGTCGGATGGGTGCGGACAGCCGCTCACGCTGGGCACGTGCGAGGCGGCCTCGAGGCAGAGCACGTCGTGCAGCCAGCGCTCGATAGGGTCGCCGCGCGCGTAACGGATAGGCTCTTCGAGCGTCACCTCGCGCAACGTGCGCCCGCCGCCGCCGCCGCCTACGCCGCCCTCGGCCGCCGCCTGCGCTGCCGAGAGCATCGCGCTGTCGGCGCCGTTGCTTGGCGTCTTGTTCGAGCGGAGCTGCTCGATGAGCTTGAGCGAGAGCGCGCGGCCGGTGCCCTCGTATCCGTTGACCGTTGACGCGAGGAAGACGAGGTACGGCCCGAGGAGCGCGCGCACCTGCGGGATCGGGATGGCGGCGGCCTCGTCGACGACGAGCAGCTCGGCCTGAGAGAGGAGCTGCGCGTCGGTCGGCTCGATGTACTGGATGGTCTGCCGGTGCTGATGGAACACGTTGATGCGCACCACAGCTTTCTTCAGCTCAGGGTTGGTCGACTCAACGACAGTGAAGTCGATGTGCTCTTTGTACTCGAGCGCGTCAAAGCCCTTGAGCACAAACTCGAAGAGGGTGCGAAGGTTCTCGGGCGAGGGCGAGGTGACGAAGATGTTGGCGTAGCCGTACGCGATCGCGGCCGCCAGCGAGAGCCCGAGCGCCGCCGACTTGCCGCGCCCACGCGCGGCAGTGAGAGCAACGGTCGTCCGTAGCGACTTCTCGCCGGCCGCTTCCACAAACGAGAGCACTGCCTTCGCCTGGTCGAGGGTAGCCACCTTGGAGATGATGGCGCCGACTGGCTGCGTGTCGCGCAGCGACTCCTTGAGCGCGCGCAGCTCGCGCGACTCGAAGACCCCGCCCTTGCTGCCGCCCACCATTGCCACAGCGCCACTGGCGCTGCCGCCTGCTCCCTCATCGGGAGCAGCTATGGGCTTGATGGCGCGCGAGTGCGTCGAGATGGGCAGCACGTTGAGCTCATCGTCGAGGACGAGGCAGGCGGCGCACGAGGCGAGCGAGAGGATGAAGCGCTCGTTGAAACGCGGCTGGATGTCCGAGTGCGCCTCGGTGCGGTAGCGTGCATGCACGTCCATCGACATCGCGTAGAGCTGCTTGAGGCTCGACATCGACTTAAGGAGCAGCACGACGATGCCACCGCCCTCGACGGTCTCGACGGTGCGCGCGAGCACGTTGGGTGTGACAGCCTCAAAGTCCTGCAGCACCAGCATCCCAAAGGTGTTGCCGAGGACGCGCTGCGTCTCCTTGTAGTAGCAGTACGAGATGTCGGTGGAGGAGATGAAGAGCTCGAAAGGGTCGTCTTTGTCGGGGTCGAGCAGCCCGCGCTGGATCATCTTCTTGATCTGGCGCATGCGCTTCTTGCGATGCGTCGTGAAGCCCAGATCCTTCTTGTAGCACCAGAGCACCGACGGCCGCGCCTTGACAACCGCCTTGGAGAGCATGTAGTGCAGGTTGACAACCTGCTCGCGGCCCGCGTCGCCGACGATGATGAAGAGCGAGCGATGACGCAGCTTGACGCCGTTCTCGATGAGTGTGCGCACGCGCGAGTCCACCTTCTTGCGCATGGTCGAGGCGCCGGCGACGACAGATAGGAGCGTCGGACTGGTCGGAAGGGATGGACACGTCGCCAGAATATCAACACAACACTTTCCCAATTTCGCAAGTTCACAATCTTTTCACCTTAGCCCTCGATAAACCGCATGTCTCCGCCAAAGCTTGTCACAAAAATCGTCGCCCTAATTGTCTCTGTCATCAGCTAAGAAGTAAAACACCCTCGACGGCCTCTGCCTTCTAAGAAGCGAAGACGCGCGCTCCGCTCGCCTCTGCCAACACGCTCTCTTCGACCGTACATCTCCCGCCGCCGTCATGCCGCCGCGCAAGCGTATGATGGACTCCGCCTCGGATGTGGGCTCAGAGACGGGCTCAGTCTTCGGAGGCGACGACGACGATGACCGCGAGGCAGGCAAGCGAGAGATGGAGGCTGCGCGCAAGGCGGCCAAGGCGCAGAAGCGCGCCCGCTCGCAGTTCATCGACGATGACGTTGAGGTCGAGGACGAGGAGGGCGCCAGCGACGACGATGACGAAGACGCCGAGGATGGCGACGTTTACGAGGAGGACGCAGGCGCCGAGCAAGTGAGCGCCAAGCAGGCCGAGAGGGAGAATCGGCAGTTTGACGTCCAGCGCCGTCTCGAGGAGGACGCCAAGCTGCAGGAGCAGGTGCGCGAGCGCTTCGAAGGCGAGAACGCGCAGCGCTACACGCGCGAGGCGCTCGAGGAGGACGAGGAGGACGGTTCCGGCGCACGCTTCCGGGACCTGCCCGACGCCACGCGCGACCCGCGCATGTGGCTCATGAAGTGCAAGCCCAACCAGGAGAAGATGCTCGTGATCCAGCTGATGCAAAAGTTCCTCGACTCGATGCACACCGACAAGCCGCTCCAGATCAAATCAGCCGCGTGCACTGACATCAAGGGGTACATATACATCGAGGCCTACAAAGAGCTTCATGTGCGCGAGGCCACTCAGGGCCTCAACAATCTCTTCTACAAAATCACGCAGGTAGGAAGCGCCGCCGCCGCCGCCGCCGCCGTGCCCGCCCGCCCGCCACCCTCACCCTCGCCTCGCCTCGCCTTGCCCGCCTCGCCCTTCGCACCCCCGCCTCGCCCTTCACATCCACCGTTCACATCCACCGCACCCGCCCGCTCCGCGCCCGCCGCATCCCCCGCCGCCTGCTTTCGCCAGGTGCCCGTCCATGTGAGGACCGCTGGTTGCCCTTGCTTGCATGCTGAGTGTGTCTGATCGCCTGCCTCATCAGGTGCCCGTCAACGAGATGACCGACGTGATGCGCGTGCGCGTCGACGCCAAGAAGAAACCGCTCCAGCGCAACTCATGGGTGCGCATCCGGCGTAACGACGAGTACAAGGACGACCTCGCACAGGTGGTCGACCTTGACAATGATGCCAAGCGTGCCAGGGTGCGCCTAATCCCACGGCTGCGCGTGTACGTCACGCGCGGCCTCGACGACGACGACACGGGCGCGCGCACGATGCGACCCCCGGCCAAGCTCTTCATCCCTGAGGAGATCGAGCGCTTTGGTGGCGAGTGCTCGCAGTCGACGCGCAATGGGCGGAAGCACTTCAACTATGATGGCAACGAATTCGAGGATGGCCTTCTGCTCAAGTACTACTCGGTGCGCAATCTGCGATGGGGCGACGAGATCTCGCCCTCGCTCGCGGAGTTCGAGCGCTTCAAGGCCGGGCTTGGCGAGCATGCCGAGGAGGAGCTGCTCGCGGCGGTGCAGTCGACGGACCTCGCGCCGAAGGAGAGCTTCGCGCCGGGAGACATCGTCAAGGTGCGCGAGAACTCGGACCTCAAGCACATCGTGGGCGTGGTCCAGTCGATCAACGGCTCGACGGGTGCGGTCGTCATCATGCCCACCTCGACCGACGGCCTCTTTAAGGAGAAACTCTTCAAGAATGGCCTCTCCTTCCAGCCGGAGCAGCTCCAGAAATGGTTCAAGATGGGCGACCACGTCAAGGTGGTGGGCGGCACGCGGCACGTGGGCGAGACCGGCCTAATCGTGCGCGTCGGGCGGACGGCGGTGACCGAGGGCACCGAGCGGCGCGCGGCCGCACCCGATCAGCTGTACATCTTCTCGGACCTGACGCAGATGGAGATCGTCGTGCCCGCCGCGCACGTGCAAGAGTGCTCCGATGTCTCGTCCGGTCTAGAGACGCTCGGCCAGTACCAGCTACATGACCTGGTGACGCTCGATCGCACGGGCGCCGGCGTGATCATCAAGGTCGAGCACTCGTCCTTCAAGGTGCTCTCGACGACCAATGAAGAACTCGCGATCGATCACGCCCAGATGGGGCGCAAGAAGAGCTCGCGAGGAGCCGTGACGCTCGGGGCCGACCAGAAAAAGCTCGAGGCCAACTCTCCAGTCAACATCATCGAGGGCGCGCACAAGGGGCAGGCGGGCATCGTGAAGCATGTCTTCAAGTCCTTCCTCTTCGTGCACGATGTCAAGCGCAAGGAGCAGAGCGGCATCATGTGCGTGCGCTCGCGCCAGTGCGTGCTCGCCGACGGCTCCGATTTCAAGCCGACTGTGCAAGGCTACGAGTCATCGGGATCGGAGATGGACGACGGTGGCGGGGGCGGGGGGCGTACCTCGTTCGTGCCGCAGTCGCCCTCGCACTCGGGTGCCTCCGCCTTCGGGCAGGCCATTGGCGGCTTCGGCGGCGGCGGTGCCTTTGGCAGCGGCTTCGGTGACGATGGCGGGCGCGGCAAGGGCAAGGGCGGCGGGCGCGGCGGCGGGCGCGGGCGCGGGCGCGGCCCCGACCCGCTGGTGGGCAAGATCGTGCGCATGACGCGCGGCAGTTGGAAGGGCTACCATGGCACCGTCAAAAAGGTCGACGAGAAGAACGCCCTGGTCGAGCTCCAGGGCAAGCAGAAGATGGTGACCGTGCCCAAGGACGCTCTCTTCGAGTTCTCGAGCGGCGGCGGCGGCGGGGGTGGCGGCGGGGGCGGGGGGGGCGGCGGGGGCTTCGTGGCTTCGTTCGGTGCGCGCTGGGCAGACGGTTCTCGCACGCCCTCGCACGATTCCGGCCCCAGCGGGCTGCGCACGCCGCTGCGCGCGGACGGCTTCCGTACGCCCATGCACGACTCGTTCGGCGGCTCGCAGACGCCGATGCACGACGGCTCGCGCACGCCGATGCACATGGGTGCCTTCGGCTCGCAAACGCCGCTGCACGACAGCTTCGCCCCGGGCACGCCCATGCACGATGGCTCGCGCACTCCGCTCCACGGCACCTCTGTCTGGGATCCGGCCGCGCGCACGCCCGCGCACCGCCCCGAGACGCCCAAGTACGAAGACTCCTTCGCGTCAGAATGGGCCAACATGGGAGGCTCGGGCAGCCAGTCGCCCTTCCACTCGGGCCAGGCAGCCGGCAAGGGTGCGGACCTGATGGACGCGGGCTATGGCACCTTCATGGGCGGGCTCGGGGGCGGGCTCGCCTCCAACCCTTTCCTAGACACGGGGAACCCCTTTGCCATGTCCTCGGACGCGAGTCCATTTGGCAATTCGACGCCGATCGGCTCGGACTTTGGGAAGCTCCCATCGATCGCGGGCTCCTCCTCGACGAACGTCGGCTCGAGCCAGTGGACGCCCACGTCGCCCGCCGGCTCGACCAACCCGAACGCCTCGCCTTTCCCCGCCCACGGCGGCGCGGGCGGTAACGATGAGCCCACGCTGCCCGACAACATCCGGGTGAAGCTGCTCACCGACGGGCGCCAAGGCACGATCGCCGAAGTCGACGGCGCCTCGTACGGCATCGAGGTCGAGCCGGGCGAGCCACTCATCAAGGTGCGACGCGAGGAGATCGAGGTGGTGCGCCCCGCCAAGAAGGATCGGCTCGTCATCATCAAGGGCGAGCTCAGAGGGCACACGGGCACCCTGATTGGTATCGACGGCACCGATGGCATCGTCAAGATGACTACCAACTCGGACATCAAGATCCTCGACCTCAAGTCATGCGCCAAGCTCGCTGATGTGCTCGGCTGAGAAGGCGTGCTCAGCAGGCGCAGGCGGGAGCGGTGGATGTGAGCTCACTCGGCAGAAAAATCGGTCAGGCGCAGGGAGGCCCTGGCTCTCTACGGTCATGGCGTTCGGGCAGCAAGGCGGCGAGGCGCAACTGGCAGAAGTGCGATGCTTGATGCAGACGGTGGAGTCCATTGAGACTGCAATATCGTTCGGAGCTATATGTAAGGCGGGGGCGCCGAAAGTTACAGGACGGCGTCGCGTAAAAATGCCGTAGAGCGACGCGGGCCCGCGCGGGAAGTCGGCCCGCCCCCGCGCATCCCGCACCGGCACCCAATGACGTCATGACGTGTGGGGCAGCGTCGATTCCGTTGCAGTTCCTTATCATATATCAATGCGTATATTTCGATCGATCACCGCGCATCTTGAGTCAGTCGCTCGCGCCGGTCCGACGAACGGTAGTCGGTAGGGGTAGCTCGTGAGTAATGCTTTTCGTCTCCGGTCATACGTCGCTCAAACACACTCAGTCTCAAGTTACGAGAGAGACACCGTTGAGACGCACCCACAGGCATATTAACTCCACGTCCCGTGACTCGCATCGGAACGCAACGCCAACGGCCGGCGTCGTACGGATCTACCGTGTAACGCTCGGTGCGGAAGCGGTCGAAACCCGCATACGCACGACACAGATCCAGCGGTCAAACCCGCATGACTCACCGTCTCCGCTCGACACACACTCTCACGACAGCTGCACATTTGTGTTTGTTTCACTCCGCACACCACTGACCGAACGAAGTACCAAGTCGTGTGTGCATTGACGCGGTCGACGCGGCACTGGCCGCGCAGCGGTGCATTTCAGCCGACAGCGCAACGAGCCATCGGCATCGCTCCATACCCCCCAACCCTCCAACACAACAGCCAAGCCAAACTCCATCCGTAGTGTGCGTGTACCAAGAGATTGCCGTCTCAGCATGTTCACGTATCACTTGACATACTTGTCAGTATTAGGCGTCGAAGTCGTCGTCGTCGTCGTCGTCGTCGTCGTCGACATCACGTCTCTTGGACGGACGCTCCTTCGAGGCGTCCAAAGAGAGGGCCGAGTTATGCCGCCGAAGAGCTATAGGCGCCGCGGCTTTGCGCGCCTCAAGCTGTTGGCGGCGTTCCTCGAGCTGCTTACGCTGCTCAGACATTGGACGCTCCTTCTCCGCAAGGCTCGAGAGTGCAGAGTTCTCTCGAGTAAGCAACGCCGCCGGCGTAGCGGCAACCGCCTCGGCGGTGGCCGCAACCGCCATGCGCTTCGCCTTGCGCTCCTCTAGTTGACGGCGTCGCTCCTCGAGCTGCTCGCGCATCGAGAGAGTCGTCGATGATGAGCGCTCGCTCTCGGCTGGCAACTCGGGCGCCGCCGGCGCCTCGGCCGGCGCCTCAAAACGACGCCGACTCTCGGGACGCTCCTTGTCTGCCGAGCTAGACAGAGCCGAGTTCTGACGCGCGAGGGCAGCAGGTGGAGCTGGCGCAGCCGCTGGCGCAACCACCTCGCGACGCGAGGCGGGCCGTTCCTTATCCGCAGATGAGTACGTCGCAGAGTTGTCACGCGAGAGGACGAGCGGGTGTGCTGGCTTGTACTCGGTTGCACTCGCTTGCAGCGCCAGGCGCTCAGCCTTGCGGGCTTCCAGTTGACGGCGCCGCTCTTCAAGCTGCTCGCGCTGCGTGCTGGCTCCAGAGCGCTCACTGTCGGCTGGCGTCTCAGGCGCAGCCAGGGCCTCAGCAGGCGCCTCAGCTGACGCCTCAGAACGACGCCGGCTCTCGGGGCGCTCCTTGTCCGCCGAGCTAGACAGAGCCGAGTTCTGACGCGCGAGGGCAGCAGGTGGAGCTGGCGCCGCCGCTGGCGCAGCCAACGCCGACTCGCGACGCGAGGCAGGCCGTTCCTTATCTGCAGACGAGTGCAGCGCCGAGTTGTCGCGTGAGAGATTGCTTGGGGGCATGAGCGGCTGTGCTGGCTTGTACTCGGTTGCACTCGCTTGCAGCGCCAGGCGCTCAGCCTTGCGGGCTTCCAGTTGACGGCGCCGCTCTTCAAGCTGCTCGCGCTGCGTGCTGGCTCCAGAGCGCTCGCTGTCGGCTGACGTCTCAGGCGCAGCCGGCGCCCCAGGACGACGCCGGCTCTCGGGGCGCTCCTTGTCTGCCGAGCTAGACAGAGCCGAGTTCTGACGCGCGAGGGCAGCAGGTGGAGCTGGCGCAGCCGCTGGCGCAGCCAACGCCGACTCGCGACGCGAGGCAGGCCGTTCCTTATCTGCAGACGAGTGCAGCGCCGAGTTGTCGCGTGAGAGATTGCTTGGAGGCATGAGCGGCTGTGCTGGCTTGTACTCGGCCGCGCTTGCTTGCTGCTTCAGGCGCTCAGCCTTGCGCTCCTCTAGTTGACGGCGCCGCTCCTCGAGCTGCTCGCGCATCGAGAGAGTCGTCGATGATGAGCGCTCGCTCTCGGCTGGCAACTCGGGCGCAGCCGGCGCCCCAGGACGACGCCGGCTCTCGGGGCGCTCCTTGTCTGCCGAGCTAGACAGAGCCGAGTTCTGACGCGCGAGGGCAGCAGGTGGAGCTGGCGCCGCCGCTGGCGCAGCCAACGCCGACTCGCGACGCGAGACGGGCCGTTCCTTATCCGCAGACGAGTGCAGCGCCGAGTTGTCGCGCGAGAGCGTGCCAGGTGTTGGCGTCGCGGGCTCTGAAGCCGCCGAGGCCGAGGCCGCCATGCGCTTTGCCTTTCGCTCCTCTAACATGCGACGACGCTCTTCAAGAGCCATCTTCTGCGACTGGATCGAGTCCAAAGCAGAAGAGCGCGCGCTCGAGAGCTCCTCACCTGGCGAGGACTCGGGTGCAGATGACGCCCCAGGACGACGCCGACTCTCGGGGCGCTCCTTGTCTGCCGAGCTAGATAGAGCCGAATTCTCGCGAGCCAAGGCCACAGGTGGTGAGGACGGGCCAGGCACGGACAGAGTAGGAGCGGAGGGCGTGCGGCGGCTCGAAGGGCGCTCTTTCGAGGCCTCTGACCGCTCAGCACGAAGTTCGTCGCGCTCGCTATTCGTGGCGTTGGAAGCTGGAGAGGCTGCCGCCTTGGTTGATATCTTGGCCTCGCGAACCGATCTCCGCTCCTCGAGCTGCCGGCGGCGTTCTTCCAGGTTCTGGCGTTGAGCGGCGATGCTGTCGGCAACTGACGAGCGCGAGCTAGAGGCCGACGAGGACGTCTTGCTAAGCGAGCTATCTTGCTTCTCGGCCCTGGCCGCCTTGCGACGCTCAAGCGCCGCCCGACGCTCCTCGATGCTCGAGCTGCTGCTGCGTGCACTGGAGCTGCCGATGGGGCGCTCGGGGCGCTCCTTGTCAGCAGACGACATGAGTGCGCTGTTGTCGCGCTGCAACGTGGCAGGTGGCGTGGGGCGCGCAATCTCGCCGCCGAGAGGCTTCGCCGGCGGCGAAAGGGCTGACGAGGACAAGCCGCGGCGCCCTGACTCGGGGCGCTCCTTCGACGCTGCAGTACGCTCCGAGCGGAGCTCAGTGCGCTCGCTCTCGGGGCCAGTAGCGCGCTCGATTGCGGAGGCCATTGCGGCTCCGGCAATGGTTTTTGATGCACGGCCAGCTTGACGCTCCGCAAGCTGGCGGCGGCGTTCCTCCAAAGCCGCGCGCTGAATCTCGATGTCTCGCTGAGTCTTGGACAGGTGATCGACATCCTGTGTCATCGCCGACTTGGGGCCGCCGAGGGTGACAACCGAATCCGGCTGGGAGCCCCCATCGCGTAAGACTGGCTTGCGCGACGGACGCTCCTTGTCAGCCGACGAGTAGAGTGCCGAATTGTCGCGTGAGAGCGTGGCCGGACCCCCAAGCTTGACTGTTGCCACCGGGGCCGTGGAGCCATCGCGCAGCACACGACCTGGGCGCTCCTTGCCGCCATCTTCGTCGACCTCGCGATTTGGCCGCACAGCCTTGCCCTTCTGCGCCGCATTGGTGAGCATCTGCGCCGCAAACTTGTGTTTCATCGCCTCCGCCAGCTGCTGTTGCCTCTTGGCGGCCTCCTCGCGCTGAGCCGGCGTCATGCTCGCCTGCTCATCGCGAGCTGCAACACGTGCAGCTTGGCGAGCGGCGAGCTGCTTGCGGCGCGCCTCAATCCGCTTAGCCTGCTCGAGACGTCGCTGCTCAATACGCATCGCCTGGTCCTCGGCGAGCTTCTCGATCACGTCTGGCGTAAGTTTGTTGAGAGCCGCGGAATCCTCCGGCAGGGCAAGATCGCGTGACACGTCTGACCACATGCTCTTGGTGTTCTTGGTGCCTTCGCCGTCGTACCTGAGCTCGTCGGCCATGTTCGTCCAGACGGTCGCGGCCGACTTCTTGCGACGCTCATCGTCATCGCCGCCCGAAGTCTTGTCCTCTGAGAACTTGAACGACGACGCCATGTCGCCCCACCTGGCAGCTGAGCGGTTGGAGTACATGTCGGATCGCGAGGAAAGCCCGCCGGTCGGCGAGACCTCGGGGGGCATCGGGAAGTTGCCCTTGCGGAAGTATGGGGACATCTCGTCCCCAAGACTTGCATCGAGTGGACTTCTCTGCTTGAGCCAGGATGGCAGCTTGGCATTGGCATCGTTCTCGTCGGGAACATCGAGAGAAGGCGGATGCTTGAAGTCTTGAAGCTTGTCGGAATCGTTGGCGCCGCCGAAAGTGCCCCTCTTCTTCCGCTTCCTTGCAGCATAGCCCATCCCGAGGGAGATGGTGACCGCCGCTCCCGCACCAATTGCAGCAGAGCCCAGCCAGCTTCCTTCGCTCTGGGGGGGGGGCGGGGGGCTGGGAGGAGACAGAGGCGGTGGCGGCGGCGGCGGCGGCCGTGAAGGCGGAAGACTGGGCGGTGGGGGCGATGGGGCAATGATAGCCACAATCTCGAGCGTGACTGGTGCCATCGACAACACTGGAACGCCGAGCGCAGCAGAGAGGCTGGCGGGATTCATCGCTTGAAGGGTATCGCGTGCGGCAAAGGCAGCCATTGGGTTCGCTGGAGCGATCACCGCCGAGACACTCAGGGAGCCTGAAGCTGTCTGAAGCTCACGACGCTGCTGATCGGACTTCGGCTGCGCCTCAGACTCTACAGATGCAACGTCAGGCTCACCGGAGAGCATACGCCGAGCGGCCGAAACAGTGACAGTGATGTCGCTGGGCTGGATGCCTGCGAGCGTATTCGCAAGGTTGTTGACATACGCTTGGTTGTCAAAAGTCTCGACGGTACCTGCAATGGTGGTGACTAATGTGATGGTTGGCACGTAGTGGCCGCCAGGGGTCGCAGGTGGGGTACTTGGCGGCGGAGATGGTGGCGGCGGTGACGGAGGGGGAGTGGGTGGGGGCGACGGAGGTGGTGGGCTCGGTGGTGGGGTAGAAGGCGAAGGTGGAACCGAGGGCGGTGGGCTGGGGCTTGGAGGTTGTGGTGGCGGCGGCGAGGGCTCTGGTGGAATTGGAGACGGAGGTGGAGGTGGCGATGGTGGTGGCGATGGTGGCGGCGACGGTGGCGGCGACGGCGGTGGCGACGGCGGAGGCGATGGAGGCGGCGGAGACGGTGGGGGCGGTGAGGGTGGAGGCGACGGTGGCGGAGAGGGCGGCGGTGACGGCGGGGGCGATGGCGGGGGCGATGGCGGTGGCGATGGCGGCGGGGACGGAGGTGGAGAGGGCGGTGGAGATGGTGGCGGAGGTGTCGGCGGCGGTGGTGACGGTGGCGGAGGCACGGGAGGCGGTGGTGACGGTGGTGGAGGCACGGGAGGCGGCGGCGAAGGCGGCGGCGGCGACGGCGGTGGCGGCGAAGGCGGCGGAGGCGTTGGTGGCGGAGGGGAGGGCGGCGGCGGCACCGGTGGTGGTGGCGAGGGAGGCGGTGGCACTGGCGGCGGCGGCGACGGCGGCGGTGGTGCCGGCGGTGGTGGTGCCGGCGGCGGCGGCGACGGCGGCGGCGGCGACGGCGGTGGCGGCGAAGGCGGCGGAGGCGTTGGTGGCGGAGGGGAGGGCGGCGGTGGCACCGGTGGTGGTGGTGAGGGAGGCGGTGGCACTGGCGGCGGCGGCGACGGCGGCGGTGGTGACGGCGGCGGTGGTGACGGCGGCGGAGGCGCAGGGGGCGGTGGTGACGGTGGCGGAGGCACGGGAGGCGGTGGTGACGGCGGCGGCGGCACAGGGGGCGGTGGCAAAGGCGGCGGAGGCGACGGCGGTGGCGGCGAAGGCGGCGGAGGCGTTGGTGGCGGAGGGGAGGGCGGCGGTGGCACCGGTGGTGGTGGTGAGGGAGGCGGTGGCACTGGCGGCGGCGGCGACGGCGGCGGTGGTGCCGGCGGTGGTGGTGCCGGCGGCGGAGGCGTTGGAGGCGGTGGTGACGGTGGTGGAGGCGTGGGAGGCGGCGGCGAAGGAGGTGGAGGCACGGGAGGCGGTGGCGAGGGAGGTGGTGGCGACGGCGGTGGCGGCGACGGCGGCGGAGATGATGGCGGCAGCGACGGTGGTGGCGGCGACGGTGGTGGCGGCGAAGGTGGTGGCCGTGACGGTGGTGGAATTGGTGGCGGAGGGGTTGGCGGCGGCGGTGATGGTGGTGGTGGGGACGGCGGCGGAGGCGTGGGAGGCGGGGTTGAAGGAGGTGGAGGTGGCGCAGCCGGCGGAGGCGAGGTAGGCGGGGGTGAGGGCTCCGGTGGCCTTGGAGACGGAGGTGGAGGTGTCGATGGAGGAGGTGCACCAGGCCCAGGGGGTGGAGGAGATGGAGGCGGCGGAGAAGGTGGACGAGATGGAACTGGTGGCCTGGGGCTCGGTGGTGGCGGCGGCGATGGATCCGGTGATGGAGGAGGATGCGACGGTGGCAGCGGCGACGGCGGCGGAGGTGATGGCGGCGGAGGTGTCGACGGCGGCGGAGGTTTCGGCGGCGGCGATGGTGGCGGTGGCGATGGTGGCGGCGGAGTTGGCGGAGGCCGGCTAGGCGGGGGAGAGGGCTCAGGTGTCTTGGGAGACGGTGGAGGTGGTGGGAACGGATCTGGCGGAGGAGGGCTAGGAGGTGGAGGTGATGGAGGCGGCGGTTTTGGAGGGGCGCCCGGAGGGGGTTTCGAGGGGATCGGTGGTGGCGGTGGCGATGGATCTGGTGGAGATGGAGGTGGAGGCGACGGCGGCGGCGGCGACGGCGGCGGAGGCGTTGGTGGCGGAGGGAAGGGCGGCGGTGGCACGGGTGGTGGTGGCGAGGGAGGCGGTGGCACTGGCGGCGGCGGCGACGGCGGCGGTGGTGACGGCGGCGGTGGCGACGGCGGCGGCGGCGCGGGGGGCGGTGGAGACGGTGCAGGTGGTGATGGTGGCGGAGGTAGTGGTGGTGGGGAAGGTTCTGGAGTATGTGGCGATGGCGGCGGTGGCGGTGAAGGCGAGGGGCTCAATGGTGGTGACAAAGGCGGCGGCAACTTGGGTGGGGGGGGTGACATATTTGGTGGATTTGGTGATGGTGGTGGCGGTGGCGACGGCTCTGGAGACGGCGGTGGCGACGGCGGAGGTGAAGGTGGCGTTGATGGTGGCGGAGGCCTTGGAGGCGGGGGAGAAGGCGGCGGTGGCCTCGGCGGTGGTTGCCGCGGTGGAGGCGGCGTCGGTGGGGGCGGCGTCGGCGGGGTCGGTGACGGCGGCGGACACGACGGTGGAGGCGAAGGCTCGGGGGTCTGAGGCGCGGGTGGCGGGGGCGGCGAAGGCGAGGGGCTGAGCGGCGGAGGAGTGCCTGGAGGTGTCGCAGGTGATGCACTCGGAGGGGGCGGATCTGGTGATGGTGGTGGCGGTGGCGACGGCTCTGGAGACGGCGGTGGCGGCAGCGGCGGCGGAGGCGTCGGTGGCGGTGGCGAAGGTGGCGGTGCCGATGGAGCGGGTGGCGAGGGAGGGGGTGGCGACGGCTCAGGCGCAAAGGGGGAGGGAGGCGGCGGCGGCAAAGGATGCGGCGATGGCGGAGGTGACGGCGGTGGAGAGGGCGGAGGGGGTCGGAAGGGCGACGGCGCATCGGGAGAGGGTGGAGGTGGTGGCGATGGCTCGGGGGAAATGGGAGGTGGTGGTGTCGGCGGCGGCGGCATCGGCGGCGGCGGCGAAGGTGGCGGACGCGACGGAGGAGGCAGCGCCGGAGGGGGCGATGGCTCGGGCGTCGACGGCAACGGCGGCGGCGGCGGCGACGGCAGCGGCGACGACGGCGGCGGCGGCAGCAGCGACGGCGGCGGTGGTATCGAGGGCGGAGGCGGCGCCGGCGGTGGCGGTGGCGGTGGCGAAGGCTCTGGTGACCGAGGTGAAGGAGGGGGTGGAGACGGCGGCGGAGGCGAAGGCGGTGGTGCCGAGGGAGGCGGCGGCCTTGGCGGCGGCGGCGATGGAGGAGGCGGGGTAGGCGGCGGCGGCGAGGGTGCTGGCGGCGCAGGAGGCGGCGGCGACGGCGGCGGCATCATTGGCGATGGAGGAGGCGGGGTGGGCGGCGGTGGCGATGGTGCCGGCGGAGCAGGAGGGGGTGGAGATGGCTCGGGCGTCGACGGCGCCGGCGGCGGTGGCGGCGACGGCGACGGCGACAGCGGCTGAGGCGGCGGAGGCGGCGGAGGTGACGTCGGCGGGAGCGAAGGTGGCGAGGGCGACGGAGGCGGGGGAGGCGAAGGCTCCGGTGACGGCGACGGAGGGGTTGGGGGAGGCAGGGCCGGAGGCGGTGATGGCTCGGGCGTCGAAGGCGCCGGAGGCGGCGGCGGCGACGGGTCCGGCGAGAGCGCCGGCGGCGGCAGCGATGGAGGAGGTGTGGTGGGTGGAGGAGGAGGCGAGGGCGAAGGAGGGGGCGGTGGTGACGGCTCAGGGGACGGCGGCGGCGACGACGGCGGCGGTGGCGGCGGCGGCGGCGATGGCTCTGGTGGGCCCGGCGATGGCGGCGGCGGGGGAGAAGGCGGGGGGCTCCGCGGTGGAGGAGTCGCTGGCGGCGTCCCGGGTGGTGGACGCGGAGGGGGGAGATCTGGTGTTGGCGGCGGCGGTGGTGAAGGCTCAGGTGATGGTGGAGGAGCCACTGGGCTGGGCGGCGGCACCGAAGGTGGTGGCGGCGCCGGTGGCAACGATGGCGGGGGGGAAGGTGGCAATGAGGGAGGCGGCGAGGGCGGAGGCGACATCGTGACCGACAGTCCCGCAGGCACTGCAGCCGACGGGTCGATGGCCACCCGAGCTTGGACGCTAACGCTCATGTTCAACGTCGAACCAGGGCACGATACATTAGCAAGAACCGACATCGTCTCGTTGAGCAACTGCAAGATAGCCTCAGCAGCAGCCGATCCGCCGATGGCAAGTGTGGGCGAGGCGATGACGATGCTCACGGTCTCTGTACAGACCTCGGATGACCCCTGCAGCTGACGGCGACGAGATTGAACGTCGTCGAAAGCAAAGTGCTCGTGATCGAGGATGCGAAGACGCGCTCCCGACGGAAGCACCCCGCTGAGCTGGCGACGTCCAGAGCCCGTCGGCGCTGAAGGTGCTCCATACATCCCAGGGGCAGGCGCGTAGATGTAGTACGAGCCTGGTGGCGGCGGCGGAGTACGTGGGTTGTTCGAATAGTACGTCGCTGCTGGCGGTGGTAGGGCCGGCAGGCTCGGCGATCCCTGCGTGGTGGAGGAAGCCGTTCCCGGTGGCGTAGATGGCGACGGTGCCATGCCAAGCGTGGGCGGTGGCGTAGATGGCAACGGTGCCATGCCAAGCGGGGGAGATCCGGGTGAAAAAGCTGGGAACAGCGGCGGTGGGGACTTCGGCGCCGCTGCGGGAAATGCTGGCGGCGGAGACTTCGGCGCCGCTGCGGGAAATGATGGAGGTGGCTTAGCCGGCGACGTCGTGGGGTTCAGTGGCGGCGTTGGCGGCGCAGGTGGCGGGGGCGAAGCCGGCGACGTTGTGGGGTTCAGTGGCGGCGCAGGTGGCGGTGATGGAGGTGGTGGCGAGAAAGGAGGAAGTGGCGGTGAGGCGGGTGGCGGTGGTGCACCTGGCGGCAGAGGTGGCTCCGCTGGAGGTGACGGCTGGAATGGTGGTGACGCAGGCGGCGGTGGTATCGACGGCGGCGAGGGCTCTCTCGGCGGCGGCGGTGCGGGCGGGGACGAGGGCGAGGGCGGGGCCGGAGGTGGAGGAACCGGAGATGGAGTAGACGGAGGGGGGGGAGTCGGGGAGGGAGATGGCGGAGAGGGAGAGGGAGATGTCGACGGTGGCGGCGAGGGAGATGGCGGTGAGGGGAAGGGAGGTGGAGGCGATGGAGGCGGGGGAGACCCCGAGGGTGGGGGGAAAACCGCGGTTGGTGGTGACGTCGCCGGCGGCGGCAAAGCGAGCGCAGGAGGGGGTGGAAGGGCGGCCGGATTCGGCGTGCTGCCCATCCCGAGTGCTGCCTGCAGCGCAGCAAGCCCAGACGGACTGAGCTGAGTCTGGATGTTGAGCCCCACATTGAGAGCCGTGCTGGCAGTGGACCCGCCGGCAGTAACACTCCCGATGGAGGAGGTTGCGCTCAACACGTCGTTCGTGAGCTGACCAGCGCATGCTGCCCCGTTAGTGCAGGCATCGCCTTGTACGCCAACGGATGCGAACGTTGGGGGCGGCGGCAGGCTTGGCGGTGGAGGTGCAGTTGGCGGGCTCGGAGGAGCAGCCCCTGGAGGAAACGGTGGGGCCGACGGAGGGCTGGGTGGCATGCTCGGCCGCGGCCTGCTCGGTGGTGGGGACGGTTCGGGAGCGAACGGTGATGGCGGCGGCGGCGGAGAAGGCGGCGGGCTCCGCGGTGGAGGGGGACTTGGCGGCCGTAGCGGGGATGCAGACGGAGGGGGTAGATCTGGTGCTGGCGGTGGCGGTGGCGACGGCTCCGGAGATACGGTACCGTGTGCCATGGGGCTCGGGGGAGAAACGGTCGGGGGAGACGGTGGGGCCGACGGAGGGCTGGGTGGCATGCTCGGCCGCGGCCTGCTCGGTGGTGGGGACGGTTCGGGAGCGAACGGTGATGGCGGCGGCGGCGGAGAAGGCGGGGGGCTCCGCGGTGGAGGGGTGCTTGGCGGCCGTAGCGGGGGTGGAGACGGAGGGGGAGAATCTGGCGACGGCGGTGGAGGCGGCGACGGCTCTGGAGATAGTGATAGCTCTGGAGACGGTGGTGGAACACCGCTGGCCGGGGTGTAACCTCCTGCCAGCTGGAGCCGACGCTGCATCGTCATCGGTTGCTTCAGCATCGCCGTGATGTGCGCAGCGGAGCAGGTAGCCTGCTCGGCTGCGGGCAGCTTCTTGGAGCCAGCAAAGTGAAGAACAGTGTAGTCTTCGACGTCTACCGTGTCCATGTCACTGGCCTCGAAGTCTTGCCAGGTCAGAAAGCCGAGGCCATCGAGGATCGTGCCCTCCGGCCAGCACTCGACCTGACCAGCAAGGGCGAGGTATGCGACGCCGAGACCGAAGCTGATCGTATTGGGGGCAAAGAAGGCGAAGTGCTCATTGGCGACGAACCAGCGCTCGAAGCGCCGATCTATCCCCGACGCGCGCCAGCGATCGAGGTGCACGAGCGTGATGCCGAAGTTCCAGGCAGTCTCGTTGCGAAATGTGTTCAAGCCGCTGATCTCGGAATGGAGTTGCGTGAGCTTTGGCTCGAGCGCGCCGGGGGCGCAACGTTTCTGCACCGTGACGACTGCCTTGTCGCAGTCGCCACTCGCACAGGGCAGAGCAACGACGCCGATCGTGCCGAGGAATGACGTGTCTTCCTCGTCGTCCTCCGCGTCGTCCTCGTCTGCGCAGATCGGGTAGCCTGCGGGGGCGCCGATCGTGCCGAGGAAAGGCGTGTCTGCATACGTATACTCCCCCGTGCGAATGCGGAATCCACCACGTGACGAGTCCCACTGCTGCATCTGGCACGACGCAATGACGGCCGGGCCATGTGCGCTGCGCCCTGGGCTATCGACCGGACCCGCATGGTAGAGCTCGCGAAGATCGTCCTGCACGCACACGTCGTCGTCGAAGAGCAGCACGCGCCCATGCTGCATCTGGGGCAACAGCGGCAAGTAAAAACGGAGCAAGTTCAGCGGGTGCGAGTGCTTCGGATCGGAGTCGGACGCGGGGTCGCGGAGTGACCAGAGTGTGCGGCGCGGATCACCCCCGACGCCCTTGCGAAACGCCGACCGCATCCATACGGGCGTGACGCCGCGCTCCTCGAGGGCCATCTCCGCATCCAGCAGGGTCGTCACGCGCACCGAATGCCGATGGGGGACGCCCTCGAGGGGGTCGTCCTGCATCAGGCGCTCGATGCGCTCCGTATCGGTTGTGAAGAGGTCCCACGAGATGCAGGTCCGCGGCGACGCCGACGCGTGCGCACTCCGAAGGACCGCGAGCATCATCTCGGGGCGGTCGCTCAAAATGCACGCCCGCACCGTGTCAGCGGGGGAGCATCCGGGCGCGAATGTCGGGGGAGGATCGGTGCTCCGAGCCCCCGTGATGGCGCCGGCGAGCAGCGCCCAAAGGGCCACGAATGGACGCCCCATGGAACCTCAGGAAACAGGCAAGCGTCTTGCTCTTTCCAAGGACCGTGGTTTGTCGCGGATGCCGGATCCCCTAGACGCTTCTGTGGGATTGAGCGACGACCGATCTCAAGACAAATTTGGGAGTAAGTTTTGCGAAACGCAGCGCCGGGGAGTTGGCATACCTCTGGCGCCGTCCGAACCACATGGCGCGACTTGGGACTTTAATTACGAGTGTGACGCAGAGGGGGAACGGTTACGCGTCGCTGAGGCAGCTCCTGGTTCCGGGAGTTTCGTTAAGTTTGGGACGAGTTTGCGAAAAGCGGCGCGCGCGCGGCATACCGCTGCGCGGTCCGGACAACAGTGCGCGTCGTGGGCTGCAGCCTCAGAGGAGGAGGCGCTGTCTCTCATCACTGGTGAACTGTCAGATGTTCAACTTTTTCCGACCAACGGGAGGATCCACACCGAGTTCGTGGAAGGAAGACGACCAGCGCCGACAAGACAAACCTGAAAACAAACCCAAGCGCTCCCCTCAAAAGTCTCCATCCGACATCCATGCTCTGCCAGCACCGAATTCTCTGCCAGCCCCATCTCGTCAGCCGCCACCGCAGGGCGAAGCGCTCAAACGGCCAGACCCCATTGCGGACAGCCCCGCTCCCCGAAGCTCGAAACCAACAGGCGTGCGCGCTCAGGAATCATGCGTTGCAGAGGTTAGGTCAGACCGAAAACCAACAGGCGTTCGCGCTCAGGAATCACGCGTTGCAGACCAAAGGTCAGACCGAATAAAAACGCCAGCGGATAGCCCAGCTCCCCGAAGCTCGAAATCAACTGGCGTACGCGCTCAGGAAGAAGATGCGCCTCGACGTGTCATCACGGCCGCCAATTTTGGATGTGAGCAGCCATCAAAGCGTCCGGCATGCCGTTCGCCCACTGCTCTCATGGAGGCCATCCAATCTTTAATTGTGGAGGCTGACATGGAAGAGCTGCGTGCGTCGTCACACATGATTCGATCCGACGCCGGGAGAGCCGCGCCGTCATCTCGGCTGCCCTTGCCTCGGCTTGAGTCCGAATCAGCGGGGAGAAACTCACAAGCTGTCCCGTCAGCAGCAACATTAGCAGCAAAAGCAGCAGCACCGATCGGTGTGGCTTCCACAGCGACGGCCGATGCCATCGCAAGGAGTAGACGGCCAATTTCAAGTGCATCGGTGCAGCAAGGTACGCCCGAGAAGCCAACATCGGCAGCAGAACCTCCAGGGGTCGAAGAAGACATACGAGTATTGCGGGCTTTGTTTGCAAATGAGTTGACTGTTGCAGCGATCCCAACATCAACCTTGTCACCATCATCCCCATCATCAGGGTCCGCGCACGCATTCGAAACAGGAGCTGCGCCTGCAGATGCGGCTGCAGATGCGCCTTCCGCAGCCTCGCTAGTACCGGTGCACGCAGATTCAGCTATCGTTCCTGTGGAGCCTATGCCGATGCCCACGCTCGCTGGGGCGGCTGCGAACGAAGGCGCGCCAACAATCGCATCCGTGCCTGCGCCTGCGCCAGCGTCGACGCTTGAGTGTACCCGACCACAGGCAACGAACCAGTCTCGGTCGAACCCGGACGACGTCGTAAGGGCCGACGACACGCACGCAGGAGCAAGCGGCTCCAAGCGATACGAGGTGTCGCGCACACGTGGAGCAGCGGACCCGACTGTCGCCGAGGGCATGCAAGCATCGGGAAGCTCGATGCAATCTACGCCCTTCTATGCTGGGCAGCCTCTACCGAACGCGTGTGCAACACCACCACCTGCTTGGGAGCAGGCGAAAAAGAGCATCATGGCCGAGAGGGGAGCTCAGCTACCATCTGCCATCCCCGTCGAATCCACGAGCGCTGATGAGGAGGATGGCCAAGGCAGCGTTGGTGGAGGGCTGCCGACGCCCGATCGGATTCGGACTGCGTCGGCGGAGGACTCATTCGCTATTCTCAAGACAGAGGAAATCAACTCTGACCCGTTGCTTGTGGAGTCGGCGCTCGCTCGCCTTGGGTCTCTATGCAGCGCACGCCAAGCGGCGAAGGCCCGGTCGCTTCCTCTGCTCGCCGATGGCATCGGGAGCATCGTGCGGGTGCTCGATGCGCATGGCGAATCGGAGAGCGTGCAGGCGGCGGGGTGCAGCCTCATCAGTCGCCTTGCAAGCAACGAGGCTCGAAAGCAGGAGGCAGTTGATGCTGGCGCGTTCGGTGCCATCCAAGCGGCTTTCAGCAGACACACGGCATCTGTGCGAGTGGCCAAGTGGGGAGGGCTGGCCGTGCTGAAGCTCACGCAGGACTCTTCGGTTAGGTGTCAGCTGGCCATCGCGGCCGGACTTGGAGACGCGCTGAGCTCCGTGGTCACCGAACTCAGTCATACGCGTGGAGCACTCAGCAAAGACTGCAATGCCAAGGCGCTGGCAAGCATTCACCTCGCACAGAACTGGCTGCAGTTCCACTCTGACCTTGTAGCTGGACCAAACCACTTTGTGGTCTTCAGAGATACCGCAGGGCTCCCCTCAAAGGTCGCCCGGAGATACGATGATCCACGAAAGTCGCCGCCTCGCCTGGACTGGAGCCCTGAGGCGCAGATGCTAGCAGGCACACCCGCCGGTGCGCTGAGGCCACCATTCGAGTGGAGTGTGCGCGGCAGTCCTGTGTTCCCATCGATGAACAAGGGTCAGGAGGTGGAGGAGCCAGAACCAAAGGGGTGGGTCGCTTGCTTAAAGCCGTGCCTCACCTCGCTCCGCGAAGAGCGCGCAGCTTCTCGAACGTAAGCTAGGTTAATAGAAAGCTTATATTTGCGGGTTTCCGCCGGGCCAATCTTAACATTACCCATTGTACTCGTTACAACGGTGAGGCCTATTCACATACATACCGTCTCGGAACGGTAACGAAGTCAGAGTTAGTTCGTATGAACGCGAACATGTACGACCGTGTTGGGAATTTTCATTCAGCGTGACCCCGCACGTTTCCCGCCGTATGAAGATCGGCCAGGCGTCGTCGTTTCTAAAGCCGCCTCCCGGCCGCGCGCATGGGCCTTCGAAAGCTTCCGCGGGCGAATGCCAAGGAGACGCTCACCGATGGTACGGCATCGGTTGGGACCAGAATAGCTGTCGCCGCGGACCTCCCTCGGGATGGCATGCGCCCTGGCCGGGAGGCGCAACGCAGTCGAGAGGCGCCAAAGCAAGCTGCAAACATTGCGGACTTCTCGCTCTCGCAGCCGCCCCCCTTTGACGTGCGCGCGCCCGAGCTACTGCACGAGGTCGTCGGAACGCTGCCCGAGAAGCTGCGCTGCCCGCAGGCTGACTTTGAGATTGACGCCACGAGCAGGGAGGCTTGCTTGCTCGCCACGCATGCCTTCTGGTACCTCTTCGTCTCGCTGCAGCTGCCGCACCTCGAGACGCAGCGCGACGAACTCCTCCGGCTGATGGCTGTGCAGTACGCTCGCCTGACCGTCAAGCTCGTGTGCGCGATCGACACGTTCCTGGACCACTTCGCGCCGCTGGTCGCAACCGTTGAGCTGGTGGCACTGCGCCGGCACGGCGCGCTCGGCTCTCAGAGCCAGCAGGGTCCCGCGGCCGCGGCCGTCTTCCGGCACCTGCTCGCGCTGCTCGGGGCGCCGCCGCTCAGCCCGGAGCGCTTCACGCAGCACATGCGCTTCGCGGAGCGGCTGGGGTCCGAGGCTGCTGCGTCGGCGACCCTCGCGGGTGCGTCCAAGACTGCCACGTCCGAAAAGGGCGTATCTGGGGCGATCACTTGGAATCTTGGCGCCAACAACGGGCCTGTGCGCGCCTCGCCGCTTGGCCCGATCCTCATCCCGCAACTGCCGCACATCGAGCGGCCCGAGGGCGGCACAGCCAGCGCGGCGATACTGCCCGCCATCGCTGGGGCCAAGCCGCCGTCGCTCGGCCTGAAGCGCGCGAGTGGCTCGAATGCGAGTGTCTCGGCGTTTTTACCCAGGAAAGGGACCCCGGAAGGGTGGGGCACGATGCGCCAGACGGTGGCCGTGCAGGCGATGGTGAAGAGCAAGTCGAAGCTCCGGCGCGAGAAGGCGGCGTCGACGGGTCAATTGCTCGGGAGCCTCTTGCCCGCGCGCCCCTACCGGCCCCCTCGCCTCGCATGCGACCTAAACCGGCAGTCGCCGCTGGTCGCGATCTTCAAGGGAGTGCCGCCGGCCTCGGTGCTCGCCACGCCAGAGCTCATGGACTTTGCGACGCGCAGCGGCTTCGGCCGGCCGCTTGGCAGCAGCGAGGCACGCAGCAGCAGCAGCAGCAGCCAGGCCGTGCGCGCGCTTCAGGGCGCACGAGCAGTGACCGTGCGACACAGCGCACCTGGCGTGGGCGCGCGCAGCCGCCTCGGGGGCACCGCCTCCTTCCAGGCGCTCCAGCCGGCGGGTCTGGTGGAGCGCAGCCGGAGACGCCTCGAAGACTACTTCGTAGCCTCGAAGGGTGAGGACACGACTATGCTCATCTTCGAGCGCACCATGGAGTCACGATGCCGCGGCATCGACGGACAGCGCGATGAGAAGCTCCTCATGTCAAGGCCCGAGCTAGCCGACTACACGCTCGAGCTGGCCAACCATACGCTCAACCCGAGCCCGCTGCGCATGCGCAAGGACTAACTCTCACGTTAGTGTCGTTTCGTGTGCTCGGCGTAGCGCCCCGACGCGCCCCGCCCCCGCGATGGCGATCGCGCGACGTTTTCGTAACGTCATACGAGATGTGGCGCCGCCACGAAACGCTCATCTAGTAGCTCCAAAGAGCATAGAACCATAGTAAGAGAACATAAAGAAATTCCGGCGTCCTTCAAGGTGTTTTTGAACAGGAATGTCCTCCCGGATCGGAGAGCAATTCGTAACCACAAGTTGATTACGATAATAAACACTCGCAATGTCAGCCGTGACAATTTTTTTTATTTTTTTTCCGGTCTCGCTTACCGGTAACGATAATGACACACACAATCACAACCATAAAATCATTAAACG
>ENA-UOUZ01000291-UOUZ01000291.1-mixed-culture-metagenome-genome-assembly--contig:-NODE-291-length-34479-cov-103.063037_pt1 | contig 34479 bp, 26 predicted proteins | sample MGYA00238154_ERZ761575 | MGnify/ENA primary metagenome ERZ761575 (study PRJEB28896, sample SAMN07631632) | mixed culture metagenome | isolation source: Freshwater growth medium | place: USA...
CGCAGTCGCCGCGAGGAGCGGGTCCGCGACGAGCAGGGCGCGCGCCATGTTTTGCGTGCTTGCTTGCTTGCTTGCTTGCTTGTGTGCGTGTTAACGTTCACACCTCGGCACGTCGTCGCAAAACGCGGTTCTCGTGGTGAAGCAGCGTCACTGAGAGATGGACATCAACAAGGCGCTGGCGTCACTGGGCGGCAAGGCCATTGAAGGGCCTTTCAAGGTCCAGGACATGAAGTCAGCGGAGTTCGCGCAGCCCAAGGTGCTGACCAAAAAGGAGCAGGCAGCGCTTGATGAAAAGAAGAAGCTCGAGAAGGCCAAGGCCAAGGCCGCGGCGATGGTGGCTGGCCTGGCTCAGCCGGAGAAGAAGAAGAAGGAAAAGAAGGACACGAAGGCTGCGACGGATGACTCCGCGGGCGAGCCGAGCGGCAGCGCGGACGCGGAGGGCGCGCCCTCTGTTGAGGCAGCCGCGGAGGGTGCAGCGCCAAAGAAGGCGGGCAAGACTAAGGCAGCAGCGCCCGCGCGGGTGATCACCCCTGAGGAGCGCCAGCGCGCGATAGAGAAGCAGCGCCAGGCTGCCGCAGCCGCCGAGCTCGCCTTCCAGCAGGCCTACGCCGCCGTCGCAGCCGGGGGCACGGCCATCACGCTGGACGTGGTGCCCATGGAGTACACTGTGCGGACAGCCGAGGAACTCGAGGCGGCACGCCTGGCGGCCGAGGTGGCCAAGGCGGAAGATGCCAAGGCGGCAACGGAGCGCAAGCTCGAGGCAGCCATCCAGGCTGCCATCGGCAAGAAGGGCTGCCAAGTGACGGTAGGCGACTGGGCTGTGCTGCGGCTCGCGATGGCATGACGGACTCAGACGGACACAATCGGTGTGCTGAAAACACAGGTGATGCGGAACGACTGGTTAGTACACGGTTATATAACCTTTGTGAACACAATTTCACAAGACCTCCACGAATCTTGAATGTGAATCTCCACGTCGACTGAGGTGCATCTACGAACATGGCGTCCAACTCTAAGACCCCGCGGTTGGTTGCGATCCCGAAAGGCTCACGTGGACGACTTGGACCACTCGCACACCGGCTCACATGGCGGCTCACATATCACTCAAGGTCACGACTCAGCCGATGCTGACACCCAAGCCCACCACCTCCGAAAGCAAGGGCGGCTGGCGCACCGTTGCTGCTGGTGCAGGCGCTGGCGCCATTGACTGCTGCTTCACGATGCCCATGGACACCTTGTCAACGCAGATGCAGCTGCAAAAGTACCGCTCTCCGATTGAGTGCACCCGGGCCATCGTGCAGGCCAATGGCATTATTGGCCTCTATAACGGCTTCTGGGCCTTCTTCTTGCAGTCGGCAGCCAAGACCTCAGTACGGTTCTTCTCTTTCGAGTTGTTGTCTGACAACCTCAAGCATATCGGTGTGGACAGGAGCAAGTACCCTGGGCTGTCTTCGCTCGCATGCGGCCTCGGCTCGGGTGTCATCGAGTCCCTCTCGCTGACCGCGCCGACCGACCGCGTCAAGGTCCTGTCGCAGGCAATGTCGGCCCAGAAGGGTTCGGTACCGCTGACAGCGCTGCAGCTGGTGCGCGAGGGAGGCGTTGGCACACTCTACGTGGGCGCGACCGCCACGGCGCTGCGCCAATCGTCGAGCGTTGCCGTGCGCTTCTTCTGCTTTGGTGAGGTCAAGGCGGTGCTCTGCCGTGCACTCGGCCACGACGTCGGCAACGCTCCGGCGTGGGTCTCGTTTTTAGCCGGAGGGTGTGGCGGCGCGCTCTCAGTGTGCCTGAACAATCCCATCGACATCGCGAAATCGAAGATCCAGGCGGGCAAGCACTCAAGTATCATCCTCTGCCTGCAAGATTTTGTCCGCGAGCGAGGCTTCATCGGCCTGGCGTCCGGTCTCTCGGTACGCGTGCCGCGCCTCTTCCTCTCGCAGGCGATTCAGTTCAGCCTCGTGGACGTGTTCAAGAAGCTGTTGCAGAAATACTAGGCCTGGGTGGCAGGTGCGTGTATCTTGGACGTGCATGTTCAGTTATCGGGCTAGTGGCCAGCAGCGTGACCTCGACGTCACCAAGCTTAACGAACCGTACATCGATCATCGAATTATAGGAATACGACGCTCTCCGACCGGACGGGGCGAATTGGGCGACGGCGACGAACTATAATTGTATAAAGTAGAACCGTCAACTCTAACGAGCAGTGCGTGCACGGCGGTTTGATTTAAGTTCGTCCCACATATTACGCCGCCAGTCCAGACCGCGCCCGCCAGAAGGCAGAGACCAGAGACCAGAGCTCGGCGAGACCGAGAGTCTCCACGCTCGCTCCCCCCCCCGCCCCCCCGGCGGCCGAGCCTTGCTGTGCGCGGAATGGCGGGTGAGGCGGTTAGTGGCGATAAAGTGGCGGATCCTCGCACCCCACACCTCACCTCGCCGCTTCGGCGAGCACTTGCATGCAGCGGCCGTCGAAGAAGAGCGGTACGCACGGGTACGTGACGCTCTCGGCCGAGTCGGCAAGCGTCACGTCGCTCTCCTCCGCGGTCGCGGTCTCCATGCCCCTGCCCGCAGCTTCCGCCTCGATGCCTGTGTACTCGTGCACGAAGGCGCGCACGCGCCGCAGCAGCGCGCGCACTGCGTCTGTGTGGGCCTGCAGCTGGCTCGCACTGAAGAGCTGTCGCTGCCGCACCTGCGGGGAAGGAGGCGAGGCGTCGTGGTGAGCACTTGCATGCAGCGCCGGTACGGCTCGCACTGAAGAGTAGTCGCTGCCGCACCTGCTCGCACACCGCCTCGCACGTGGGCACGTCGCAGAGTGGCAGACCGAAGTGCAACATGAGGGGCACCCACGCCGTGCTAGGCGGCCCTCCCGCGTCCGCCGCCGCCTGCACACGGACCAGCTGGAGCATCCCTATAGACGATTCGAGGCCGAGGGCGTGCATGACGCGTCGAGCGGCGGCATGAGGACCCTCGCCGCCGCCCGCTCGGCTCGCGTCCTCGTGAGCGCCCTCGTGAGCGCCGTCATGGGCGCCCTCGTGAGCGCCGTCATGGGCGCCCTCGTGAGCGCCGTCATGGGCGCCCTCGTGAGCGTCCTCGTGAGCGCCCTCGGCCTCGGTGTCGGTGCGTGTGCTGCCCTCGCCTGTGGGCATGGCCGGCGAGGGCGTGGCGGCGGGCGGCGACTCGAGCCGCGGCGTCTCGGCGGCGTCGGCGATCCGCCCGAGATTATGCCCGAGATTCTGTCCGAGATTGGTAGCTGCCTTCGGCGTCTCGGCGGCGTCGGCGGCGACCGGCATGGGCAGCCTGGCCGTGCCGGCGCTGGCGTCGGCCACGTAGGCTTGCACCAGTAGAGGGGCGCGCGTGAGGAGCTCGGCGGCGACCGAGAGCAGGTGTGACGTGGAGGTCACGGCGGGCTCCCCGCCCCAGGGTGTGAGGAGGAGGTGTGAATACGGTCGCAACCCTTCCGGCACGCGCCGGAGCCGAGCGCCACGTGGCAGCAGGATCGAGGGCGGGCCGCAGCCGAGCGTCGTATAGAGCGCGAGCTGGAGCCACGGCGAGGTGAGGAGCGAGAATGTGGGCCCGAAGTGCATCACCGGCAGCCCGGCGGTGTACACGTGTTCGCAGAGGGGCTCCATCGGCGCCATCGAGACGAGCAGCGCGTACTGGCGCTGCAGCACGCGCGCGCGCGTGGCGCCATCGAGGGTGGCGAGTGACTCGGTGCGCACCTGTGGGGCATTGGGGAGATGGCGCCGTAATGAGCCCCTGCATGCTGAGGAGTCGCTCGGGCACTGGAGCGAGTGACTCGGTGCGCACGATGTCGAGGGGCCGCTCAGTGGCTATCAGTGGCTATCAGTGGCTATCAGTGGCAATCAGTGGCAATCAGTGGCAATCAGTGGCAATCAGTGGCAATCAGGTGCGCACGATGTCGAGGGGCCGCAGACTGCCGTTGATCGCACACGCTGGGTCGCTGCGCAGGAAGAGGAGGGCGTGCCGCAGCGCGATCGCCTGGTCAAAGTACTCGAGGAGATCAGCTTCGTGGATCTGCGGTCGCTCCACCTGTGAGGAGGGAGGCCATCAGAGGCCATCAGAGGCAATCAATGGCCATCGGAGGAGATCTGCGGTCGCTCCACCTTCTCTGTGGCTGCGAGGAAGGCGTCGAGTGCCTCGTTGGGGATCTTGCCCACCTGTGAAGAGGGAGGCAATCAGAGGCAATTAGAGGCAATCAGAGGCCATCAGAGGCGTTGGGGATCTTGCCCACCTCATACAGCGTGACCGCGTGCTGCTTGAGCCCGTCAGCCAAATTGGACATCATGAGGCACGCCGCCAGCTTCGAATCGACGAGCAGGCCGATGCGCTGCAGCGGCGGCGCAGCCTCGCTCGCCGTGCGCGTACCTTCATCCGCCGGAGCTTCCGGCGCCGTCCTGGGCGCGCCCGCCGCAGCGCCATCGCCCGCAGCCGCCGGGTCAGGCGTGGCGCCTCCGCCTTCCGCGATATGTGCCCGAGATTTGCAGGCGCCCCCGCCTTCCGCAAGGTGATGCCACGAGGCATGCCACGCTGGCTCCGCCAGCGGCTTTGGCTCCGCTCCATTCTCTGACCCAGCGGGTGTGCTCGCCGTCGTGGCTGCCGTCGGCCGGGGAGGCGGCGGCGAGCTGAGCGGCGGCGCGGTGAGCTTGACAGCGAAGCCAAGCAAGCACGCGATCGAGACGGCGCGCAGGATGCGAGGGAGTGGCTGGCCCAGCAGCGACGCCACCTGTGGGGAAGGAGGTATGGCGTCGTGGTGAGCACTTGCATGCAGCGAGTGGCCCAGCATCGACGCTACCTCCCCAACGGTCATGGCCTCGTCGTTGGACACGAAGACCTCGTACAGCATCTTTTCGAGGTAGTCATGCCCGACGCGATTCATGACGAAGCCCTTGAGTGGCGGCACCGCGATCCGATCGCACGCGGCGACGGGCACATCGTAGCGCACCAACCCGAGCGAGTACAGAGCGGGCAGCGCGTCGCGCGGCAGCTCGCCAGCGGGCAGAGCGCCCCCTGCCACCTGTGGGGAAGGAGGCGAGGCGTCGTGGTGAGCACTTGCATGCAGCGCCGGTACGGGCAGAGCGCCGCCTGCCAGCCGCATGCAATGAGGGAGACCATCAGTGGCAATCAGAGGCAATCATCCGGTTCGGAGCGCCCCTTGCCACCTCGATCGCTCCGAGCACGCTCAACTGCTCCGCGGACAAGCCATGCGGCCCCGCGACGTCCTTGCTGCCGCCCACCGCGGCGCCCTCTTCGTCAGCCCCGTCGGCGCCGAGCTCGTCCCCGTCATTGCTGGCTGCGTGGAGCGCCGTGGTGGGCGGCGGGACGGGCCCTCCGGTCGCGGTGCCCAACACGGCGCCATTCACAGCGGCGGCGGCCCCGGAGGCGCCGTGGTGGGCAGCCGCGGCCTCTCGGGCCTCCTTGAGAGCTTGGCTGATGCGCTCGCCGATGGACGACCGGAGCGATTCCTGGCGCGCGGCGCCTTGCGCGCGCGCTGCGGCTCGCTGCGCGAGCAGCTTGTGCGCCGCCTTGGTCAGGTGCACCTGCCACCAGTGCAGCACCGGCATCGTAGGCAGCGCCGCCGCCGCCGGCAGCGAGCTAGCGATGATGGCGCGTCGACGCTTCCACAGCCAGCCCTTGCTGCGGCACTGGTTGAGGGCGTGCAAGAACTCGTTGCGCCCCACGCCTACCAGGCGCCCGCAGTCGGCCGCTGTGAAGTTGGGGATTGTGTCAAACGATTTCTCGGCGCGCATCGTCTCGATGAGCATCTCTTGGTAGTAATCAAAGGGCGTGATGGTGGGGAGGCGCGGGTTTCGGCCGAGCGCATCCGCGAGGTGGTACGGGTAGAGCATGCACTTCTCACGGCTTTTGCGAAGCAGCTCTTCGAGGTACGAGGCCTCGTCGCCTCCCAGCGCAGTGGACCACGGCCCCTGCACGCCAAGGCTGTGTGCACGAGCCGCCCGCTGCCACTCTCCTTCGCTGATGGATGCGCGCACGGCCTCTGGAAGCAAACCCCAGCGCCAGTCGGGGGGGTCCGCGTCCGCCGCCGCCTCGAGGCACTCGGCGAGAGCGCGAGGCAGTGCCATGTGAATTGGCAGTGAATCGCAGACGTGAATCGTCAAACTCTTCTCAAGTCAAGTCAAGTCGACTTGGTGCTAATTAAAAAGACACTCACAGGGGGGTTTTAGGAAGTTTTTCCCTCTTTGTGGGGAGAGGACGCTTCTCTTGTCGTGCGCCGGTCCGCGGTGTCTTGGGTGTCGAATTCTAAAAATTGGCTGTGAACTTCCACAAAATGCGGCCGCTCCTATTCCTTCTCGTCGCCGCCGCTTTGGGCGCGCGCGCGAGCGCCGAAAGAACGACCTCTACCCCCTTTGTCGGGGCTGAGGCGCCTTGGACCCGGGCGAGCCGTCAGCTCTTCCTCGGCGTCAGTTCGCCTCCCCTGCCGTCACTCTGTACAGTCGACGCTTGCGAGTTCGCCTCGGAGGTCCCGAAGTGCGCGTACGACAACGACTGCGTCGACTGCGACTGGCAAACCGCGTCGCCGCCCGCGCCGCCACATTCCCCTGGCATAGCATGCACGAACAACTGTCTCAACGCCAGCGGCAGCTCGTGCAGCGACGGCGGTGGAACTCTGTTTGATGCAACCGACTACCTGCGAAGCCAAGTGCTGGTCCAGATCACCAACTTCACCGATGCATTGGTCGGCCTCTCGTTGAGGCGTGCCAATGCGCGCTCCGCTCCGCCCGCCTCGTCGCGGCTATCCATTGCAGAGGCGCCTACTTGCCAACTGGTGGCGTCCGCTCGCCTTTCGGTGGCGCCTGCTCATGGTTTGGACGGCGGCAGCATCATCCTCATTCCCCGGCAGCTTGTGTGTTGGGGGTGCATGCTGATGGCATGTTCGCTCATGGCATGGCACCATCGTTTCGCCAAGTCTCCTTACATTCGGTCTCAGCCTCGAGGGAAGCATGAAAAGCTCGTTCTCCTCAGCACTCTCCTTGCATTGTGCACCATGCTCCCATGCACCGAGGCCACCGACAATGACGTTCCCGTAATAAACTCCGTTCAGCATGTGCTCACGAGCCACCGCCGTGCGCTGCAGACCGCGGTGAGCACCGTCGCCGACCTGACCAGTGCACTCGCCAACACCGCCGTCGGCCGCATCGTCCTTGCCTCCGGCACCTACTACCTCACCGCCGAGCTCAGCATCACCAGGAGCGTCATCCTCGAGGCGGCGGCGGGAGCCACGGTCATCCTGAACGCACAAGGGAGCTCCTCGAGTCCGCGCCGTGTGCTGAACATCAACCCGGGCTCGTCGGGCGTCGTGCAACTGTTCGGGCTCAGGATCACGGGAGGCTACACTCTCACCGGAGGCGCCGGTGTCTTCGTCCAGGGTGGCACAGTGACCTTCTCATCGTGCATCATCAGTGAGAACACAGTGACCTCCTCATCAGGGTCTCAGGATGTTTATGGAGGCGGCGGTGTTTTCGTTGCATCTGGAACCGTCTCCATCATCAGCTCACAGATCTACTACAACTCAGCTAGCTTATCTACTAGCAATGGGGGCGGCGGTGTCTATGTCACTTCTGGCACGGTCACGTTCACATCTTCCTCGATATACGGGAACTCAGCTGGATACAGTGGAGGCGGTGGTGTCGCCTTCTTGGGAGGCACTGTCTCAATCGTCAACTGCCAAGTGTATTCCAACCGAGCCGGCCACGGCGGCGGTATCCTTGTCGGGGGTGCCATAGTGGCCATCTCATCATCCACCATCAGTGGTAACACAGCTTCATATGATTGTTGCAATAATGGGCTGTATGGTCACAATGTCTACTTTTCATCTGGTCGCGTTTGCTCCTGGGCAACGACCCTCACCGGCGTAAACCCATCCCTCACAACCTTTCCTTGCCCGGCACCCCCGCCTCCCTCGCCGCCCTCGCCGCCGCCCTCTGGGGGAGCACCGTTGCCGCCTCCACCTTCGCCCTCGCCGCCTCCACCTTCGCCCTCAAATCCACCGCCATTGCCAGCGTCGCTTCCACCACCCTCACCGCCGCCGCCCTCGTTACCGCCGCAGCAGCCCTCACCTCCTTCTCGTCCGCCGCCTCCGTTGCCCCCACCGCCCTCCCCCCCTCCTCCTCGTCGGCCTCCGTCGCCCCCACCGCCCTCCCCCCCGCCGCCCTCGCCTCCACCCGCCCCTCCGAGCGTGACTCTGACGCCCAGCACCATCGTGCACAGCTTCTTGACCATCGTCACAGTGAGCGGGATCGCAAGCAATGGCAACCACCTCGTCTTCCTACCTTCCGGCTCCCGGACTTGCGCGGGCGCAGCCTTCGCGCGTGCCACTCAGTTGGGCGGAACGATCAGCAACGGCACCGTCTCGGTCCAGCTTACCACCATCGGTCTCTATAAGACCTGCCTCTCAACGCTACCCAACCCAGTGTGGGATGATCAATTTGATTACCTGTCGGCCACGCAGCTGTTGGTCATTAACGGATCTCCGCTACTTGCGCCTCCACCGCCTCCCAGCATGAGGTGCGGCCCTGGCACCTTCTTCAACTCCATCACCAACCAATGTGAGATCGCGTGCAGCCCAAGCAACGGCCGGCGCATGGCCACCGAGGTGCCACCCGAGATCGCCGACTCTTCCGATGACGCCCAGATCCTTGCCAACCAAGTGTTCGACGCGGTGAGCAGCTACTATCTGGAGAAGCATCCGGAGGTCACAGCCAGCACCAAAGATGAGGAGCTCCGCTCACGACTCAAGCAGCTTTTTGGGCAGCCGGCGCTCGCATAGGGCAAGCGAGCGTCGGCGTGTTTCCTTTGCCCATCCCTGCACCTTCCTGGGCAGCATCGTCGCCTGCACGCGAGCTGCATTCCAACCTCCGCCGCCTCCAGAGTGGCCTGAGCACGTGCCAGGCGGTGGCGCGACAGTCGTTCTGTCAGCCGCCCAGTGCGCCACCTTCACCATCGCCGCCGCCGCCATCACCGCCGCCGCCATCGCCGCCGCCGCCATCGCCATCGCCTCCGCCGCCATCGCCATCGCCTCCGCCGCCATTGCCGCCGCCGCCATCACCACCGCCGCCCTCGACATCGCCCAGCCCGCAGTCGCCAGCACCCTCGCCACCGCCGCCCTTGCGCTCGCCTGCTCCGCCCTCGCCCCCACCGTCGCCCTCACTCCCGCCGCCCTCGGAGTCGCCACCGCCGCCGGCGATGAGCGTCGTCGAGCTCGCCCTGCGGCTCGCCGGCGACGTCTCCTCCTTCACCCCGAGCGTGCGGACCGAGATGAAGAGCGCGATCGCAGCCCGGGCGGACGTTGACCCGTCGGCGGTGACGGTGACTGTAACGTCGGGCAGCGTCATCGTCGGCGTGCGCGTCCTCACGCCCACGGTCATGGCGACCTCGGTGCAGTCGGCGATGGCAAGCGCAACGAGCAGCCCAAGCAGCGCGACCGCCATGCTCGCGAGCGTCACCGGCGTCTCGATCGCCGTGCTTGCGGTGGTGACGTCACCCACCATCACGGACGTCGCATCACCGCCGCCGCAGCCCACTTTCTCGCCAACTTTCTCGCCCTCGCCCTCGCCGCCCCCGCAACGGCCGCCAGGCGCGCTAAACAGCGCCGTTGGTGAGGCCATCACGATCCTCGTCAGCGCCGTGCTCGTCGCGGTAGTTGCGCTGCTGTGCTGCCTGGCGATGGTCTGCTGGTGGACGAGGCGCAGACAAGTCGAGCTGCGGCGCAAAGACGTCAACAACTGGCTCCGCAATACGTCCGCGAGCACGGTCTCCGCAGAGGAGGCTCATCAGCAAAAGGAGGAGGCACAGCATGTGGCGGCGGTGTTGGCGCGGGAGGGTGCGACGATCGTGCATGAGCAGCAGTGGGGGCTCTCCTCCGCACACTCGGCTCCCGACCTCTCCGTTGTGAACGACTCTCATGACTACCATCTCGATGCAGGCGAGTACCAGCTGAGCGACTATGAGTTTCGCAAGGAGGGGGACGACGGCGGGGGCCACGGCGTTGAACAAAGCGGGGACCGCGCCTCGTCAGCAGGCGGCCGCGTCACCGGCAGCAGCAGCGGCCCATCGGGGAGCATGGACCTCTCTATACAGCTGTAAACGTTAAAACAGGCCGCTGCGCGCTGGCGCGCGCGGGGGGGGGGCTACAGTGATCACACCCGCGAGACACGGACGCTCGAGACACACGGAAGACACACGAGACTGCATCACACACGCAAGAGTGAGGAGAAGCATGGGTGTCAGTGGTTTATGGTACTGGCACGCGCGACTCGCGCGGGGACTGGAGATTTCGTCGGTTTGGGAAAGTGGTTCCGCCACAAGGCAGAGCTCCGCGATCGGACCGGATGCCGGGATGGGCGCACGGATCTCTGTGCAGACTAATTGAGTGCACGCCGCGAGTCAGAGCCGTGAACGGCACGGTCCATGGAAAGGTTCGGACATGGACCGGCGACCGTGGACGTCGGAAGATGAAGCTTGAAGGTTGAAGCGTGACCATTGCAAACAACGAACTGTGAAGTGACCTGAGGTGACCTGCGCCATACAACCTCTAGTACAAAGTACATGTTACCCACAATGTGCGAACAGATGAAGACTTGCGGCCTCTCTCGACTCCACATGTCGATTCCTCTGTCTCCGCGCGCCGAGCACCTCCAGGGCTGTCCTTAGACGATACGTTGGGAGCGGGCGTGGTACGCCGCCGCGGGGGTACGCCGCCGCGGCCGCCGCGCCGGCCACGTGTGGCCGTGTGGCGCCCGCCACATGGCACGTTCACGACTCTGTCAGCTCGCGCAGCGCCTGCTTGGCGCGCGCGGCGAGGACCATGGTGTCGCGCCGCTTCGTGTCCCAAAGGGCGATCTGCTCGAGCACCCGCCGGCCACCCAGCCTGAGCACAGCCTTCTGCGAGGGCTCGGCGGAGACCAGCGCGAGGAGCAGGTTCGCCGAGCCCGTGCGCACCTCAGGATTGAGCGCCTGCACATCACCCACCTGAAGGATGGTCATGAGGAGCTTGGTGCCATCTTCGGTCGCACAGAACTTCTCGCGCCCCTCCCGGCTGCCCTCTACGAGGTGCTCAAGCACCGAGAGACACTTCCCAAGCGCGTCCTCGTGCTTGATGCCGTGCGCCACGGCCGCCACCGCGAGGATCGCGCCGACCGCGCCGTGTCGGCACGCGAGCGACAGCGCCTTGCCATCCTTGAGCGAGGTCGCGTTCAGTAGCACGTAGAGCGCCTGCTCCTGCAGGTTGAAGGGCACGGCGTCACAGAGGAGCGGCAGCAGGCAGTCCATCCCGTGCTCAGTGAGCAACGCGCGCTGATGGGCCTCGGCCGTGTAAACTGTGCCGTTGAGCACAGGCAGGCAGCGCTCGAGGAGCGCGATCGCCGTACGGCACGTGACCAACGTCTCCGTCGGCACTGACGAGAGGGCACCCGCGCCCGCCGCGGCCGCCGCACCACCCCGGCGCCCAGTCGACGGCCGCAACGCGGTGGAGGCGGCGCCGTCCCGGGCGCCACTGGTACCGGTACCTCCGCCCTCAGCGCGCGCCGCGAAGAAGGAGCCGCCGCCGACGGCCGCCGAGGCGGGGCGGCGAGTCGGCTGATGCTGCTGCTGCTCATGATGCTGCTGCTGATGCTGTGACGTGGCGGGCGCGGGCGCGTGCCGAGCGATCAAACTATTGAGCGAGAGGGTCTCAATGTCATCCTCGATGTCTTCCATGAGAAGCTTGTCGGCGCCGTCCCGGGCGCCACTGGCCGCGCCGCTGGCCGTGGAGGGCGTGCCGGCGCGCGCACCGCCGATGCCGGGCGCGCCAGCCGCCGCCTCGTCCGTCTCGTCCTCCTCGTCCTCGTCCTCGTCCTCGTCCGCAGCCATGGCCGCCGCAAGCGCGGCCTTGAGATCCGGCGTGCGCGCATGGAGATCGGCGAGCTGCTTGGCGGCGTCGCGGCTCAAGTGGAGGAGCTGCTGTACGCCCGAGTCGCCCAAGTGCAGGATCGTCGAGTAGGCCGTCTTCGAGAGCTCGTCGTCGTCGTCGTCGTTGAGGCAGTAGAGCAGCGACTCGATGCCGCCGTGCAAGACAACGTCGCGCGCGTTCGCGGAGTTATCGCGCACCTGATGAGGGAGGCAATCCTCATTCATGCAATCAGCATGCAATCAGCATGCAATCAGCATGCAATCACGTTCGTCGCGCGCGTTCGCGGAGTTATCGCGCACCAGGTTGCCCAGGCAGAAGGCGGCCGTCTTGCGCGCCTCGTACAGAGGGCTCGCCAGCTGCTGGTGCAGCAGCGGCACACCGCCGCACGCGCGCACGAGCTCCTGCACCGTCGCGTTGCAGTACGACAGGTTGACGAGCGCCATCATCGCGTAGAGGGCGAGCTCGACCGCTTGGCCCACCGCTTCCGCGCCGCCCTCGGCCGAGCCCGGGGCAAGCCCTTCCACGGCCGCGAGCCCCTCAGCGGCGGCGGCATCCGCCCTCTTCTGCCCCAGGGCCGCAGCCCGGCCTTCGGCCGAGAGGAGGGAGAGGAGGGTGCGAATGGCGGCCTCGGTCCCATACAGACGTTGGTTGGTCGGATGGTTCCACGCGACGTGCGAGAGCAGCAGGCACGCGGCGCACACGATCCGGGGCGCGCCCGTCGCACTGAGCAGCCGATGGACCGCCTCGGCAGCCTCACGCGAGCCGAGGGCGTCCTGAGTGGCGCTGTTGGTGTCGGCCATGTTGATGAGCAGGTTGAGCGCTCCCGCGGCGAGCGACGCACCCACGCCCTCGCCGCCATCGCCGCTCTCGTGGCGCGCCAGCAGCGAGAGGCAAGCCGGGAGCACCCCAAGCTCGAGCAGCGCCTCCTGGTTGCCGACGTTACGGTACGCCACGTTGTTGAGCGCGTCGCACGCCGTCTCGGTCACTTTCCACAGGTCGATCGCGCCGCTGGGCGCCACCGCCGTCGTCGTGCGAGCGGAGCGACCGTCCGGGCCCGAGATCTCGTCCGATGCCCTCTCGCCGCGCACGCGCCCCGCGGTGGTCGGGCGTGAGCGGCCCGCGGTGGTCGGCCGCGATTGCGCGGCCGTGACCGCCGACGGGGCCCCGCACGTGGCCGCTGGCTCAACGCGCGTCGGAGTGCCGTGAATGCCCGCGCGCCCACGCCGCGCGCCCATGCCGGCGCTGCCCATGGCCGCGCCGCCATGGGCAGCCCCCATGTTGCCGCCCATCCCGTCGAAGCCGTCGGCGCCGCGCGTCGTGTGCGCTGGCGGCGAGTGGCGAGGGAGGGAGGCGACGCAGTGCTTGAGCGCCGTAGCGAGCGGCTCGAGCCCCGCCACCGAGCGGATGTAGTCCTGGTTGGTGCGCGAGGACAGCACGATGTGTGCGACCGCCTCGAGCGCTGCGTCGAGCACTGGCAAGGTCACGTCGTCGGCTGGGTACGCTTGGATAGTGCGCAGCACCTGCAGCAGCACCTCCTCGGTGCGCATCTCGTCACGCGCGTGCGCCGACTCGGCCGCGAGCAGGCATAGGATGCGCAGCGAGGTGGCCTTGACGTCGGTGTTGTAGTCGCGCAAGCACTCGGCGAGCTCAGCGATGCCTTGCTTGCGAAGGAAGAGGATGCGCGCGGGCGGCGAGCGCTGTATGAGCGCGTGGCACGCGAGGCACGCATGCGAGAGCACCTGTGGGGAAGGAGGCGAGGCGTCGTGGTGAGCACTTGCATGCAGCGCTGCAGGCACGCGAGGCACGCATGCGAGAGCACCTCCTCGTCAATGTTGGACACGCAGCGGATCATGAGCTCGAGCGTCTGGGTCCCGTGCATGTGCACGAGTAGGTAGGGTGCCTCCCCCTTCGAAGGGAGCGAGCGAGCGAGGAGCTTGAGGCTCTTGACCACTTCGTCACTGTGGTAATGGTTGAGCCGGATGTGCTCGATCGCCTCGAACATCTCCTGGTGCAGCGTGTAGAGCGCGGCCAACTCGCTGCGCAGCTCGTGCGTGTGGCCCGCCTTGGCGGCCCGCGAGCTCACCTTCTCAGCACGTTGGAGCACCGAGGACTGCATCGGCTTGTTCTCGAGCTGGCTGTTGAGCACGAGGAGAAGGCACGCCTGCGACACGATCGTGTCCGGGGTGGGGTGCGCCTCGTGGTGCGCCTCGCCATTGTCCAGGTTGCTGCTTGCGGGCGCGCTTGCCGCGGCCGACTGGTCGATGTACTTGAGGCATGCGTCCTGGGGGCGGGAGGGGGCGGAGAAGAAAGAGCTCAAGGCGGAGATGAAAGAGCTCAAGGCGGAGATGAAAGAGCTCAAGGCGGAGACCAGCGGTGGGGCGCGTGGGGCATTCGGGCGCGGCGGCGGGTGAGGGCGCGGCGGGGCCAAGGCGCTTACGATGGTCCCCGCCTCGAGGAGCATGGTCTGCGACTGCGGCGTGCACCAGACGAGCGTTGCCGCGGCGAGGAGCACCTGCTCGGTGGCGAACGTCAGCGAGGGCTGCCCCTGGGCGACGGTCATCGAGCGCGTCGTCGTGAGCAAGGGCACCAGGTCGATCAGCGAGCGCAAGGCGCCGCCCTGCGTGAAGGCCTTCTGGGCTTGACTGTTTGCCGACGAGACATTCGAGACGAGCTCGCAGATGTTGCCCGTGAGCGAGTCCCATTGCGCGGACGAGCCGGAGAGAGGCATTGGTCGCGAGGGGAGCGCGGTGCCGGGCCGCGCGAGCGTGCGCGTGTAGTGCGTGATGGCCGCATTGAGCATGCGCGTCACGACCGCGACGCCGTCGGCGGCGATGAAGATGGAGGCAGCGCTCGCAGGGTGGTAAAAGGTACAGTAGGAGAGCACGTTGCACGCGCGGTCGAGGATGTCGGGGCCTTCCGCGTCGTAGATGAGGTCCTCGTAGTGCGAGAGCGTGGTCACGAGGTTCTTGATGCCGTTGGGCATCTTGAGAAACGGCTTCAGGTTGGACGTCGCATTGCACAGCAGGCACTCGAGCAGCTGGACGACGAGGCCGACAGGCACGCGCTGTCGAACGTCGACGCATTTGCGCACCGCGATGGGCCCGCCGAGCCGCGCGGCCGTGTCGAGCAGCTCGACTAGCACCGCGAGCGTCGGGAAGCGCTTGCCGCCGATGGCCTCGAGCAGCGCCGCATTGGCGCCGTCGCAAAAGTAGCGGAGCTGATCGAGCGCGGCCCAGCGCAACTCACTGGCGTCGTCCGCGATGCCGTCGAGGCACGTCGTCAAGCGCTGCGCGTCTGTCGTCGAGAAAGCAGGCTCTGGCTTGGGCATGAGACAATCGCGTGCGGCTCCTCCCTCGCCAAAGCAGCACGGGGCCGCGGCGGCTGTGAGCGCAGTCTTCGCGTCGTGCGTTCGGCGATACGGTAGCGCTCACCCTGGCCTTAATTACATGATTAGGTCTCCTTGATTAGGTCTCAAACAGACGTATATCAACCATCCGAGATAGCGGTGCGTGAGACGACTCCAAGCCCTTGATTGTCGCCGTCATCGCGTCGCGGTGCGAAGTTCCTCGCACCTCGCCACCCAACCCACTGAGACAGAGATGGCGCGCGGCGAGCTGCGCGACATCGTCTCGTTCGAGATTGCATCCATCACCACGCAGCTTCGCGCCGACTGGCGAGCCGCGACTAGCGCCTACCGAGCGCCGCCCCCGTCCGGCACGAAGCTGCTGCGCCACTTCAACCAGGCGCGCCGCGCCGTGCTCACGAGGCGGGTGAGCAGCCTCGAGTACATCGAGCCCTTCCTGGAGACCATTCGGCAGGAGAACACGAGCGGCGTCGTCACGCAGCGGGCGTTGCTCGCTGTTCACACCTTCCTCGAGGCGGGGCTGCTCACGCTTGATCCAGCCACCGAGCCTGAAACGATCGTGGCAATCGTGCGCGCGGCGACCTACTGCCGCTTCGAGGTGACCGACCCGGCCGCCGACGAGGTGGTGCTCATGTGCATCCTGCAGCTGCTCGTCGCCTGCGTGCAGTGCCCGAGCGGCGGCGCTCTCTCGGACGAGGCCGTGTGCGAGGTGGTGCACTCGTGCTACCGCATTTCATCGCAAGGCTCGCTGTCGGACCTGCTGCGCCACCAGGCGGAGGCTGGGCTGCGCGCGATGGTGCGCACGCTCTTCGCGCGCATCCCCGAGATCACCGTCGCCGACCCCAGCGCCGCCGCCCTGCCGCCAGATTCCCGAACGGGCGCCACATCGCCGCCTGTCGCGCGTGTCCACTCGACTCCCTGGGCAGGCCAAAAGGTAGCAGCCGCGGCCGCGGCCGCTGCCGCCGCCAAGATTGAGGCCGCGGCAGGGGCCGATGCCGGGGAGGTGCCCACCGACACAAAGGCCACGACGGCCGATGCCGACGCCGACGCCGAAGCGCTGCCCGCGGAAGGCGCGGAAGGTGCGGAAGGTGCGGCGTCGGTCGGTGCGGCATCGGTCGGTGCGGCGGCCGAGGCCGAGCCGCCCAGCACCCCTGCGCGCTCGGGTTTGGGCGGTGGCGCGGAGCCGGAGCCGGCGGCGAACGGCACGTCGGCGGCGCCGGCAGCGCCGGCGCTGGCACCCTACGGGGTGGGCTGCTTGTACGAGGTGCTACGCTTCCTAATCGGGTTGATCGATCCGGCGGAGCCGCATAATCCGCCGCCCGTGCGCGAGTTTGCGTTGGCGGCGTTGCTCGCGGCGCTGCGGGCGGGCGGCGCGCCACTGGGCGCGACGCCCGCGCTCTCGACGCTGCTCACCGACTCGCTCTCCTACCTGCTCATCGCCAACATCGAGTGCAAGTACGGCAAGGAAGGGGAGCCCGAGCCAGGGCCCCCAACTGAGCTGCTCTCGCTGCTGCTCAAGACGGCGCAGGCGCTGCTCCAGACGGTCGGCGTGCTCGGCAGCCGACAGCAGGAGGCGCTCTTCACGCGCGTGCACCTTGCGCTCCTCAAGCCGCCCGCCGAGAAGCAGCCCGCGCCCCCTCCCGACCGTCGCCATCTCGTGCTGGAGAGCGTGCCTATGCTCCTCTCGCAACCGCTGCTCTCCATGCGACTCCTCTCAGCCTTCGACTGCAACATGCAGCGTTCCGACCTGCTGCACGCGCTCGCTGGCGCGCTCGCAGCCGCCGCGCACCCCGCCGCGCATGTGCCCGTCGACACGGCCCATTTGCTCGCCATCGAGGCTCTGCTGGACGTGCTCGCGTCCACTACCCTCGATGCCGACGGCCTCGAGCTGCCCTCGGTGCTCGCCCTCGAGGCCGAAGCAAGCGCCCGCGACGGCGCGCCGCTGTCGGCCGCCGACGCCGCGGCGGACGAGTCGGCGGCGCAGCTGCTCGCCGCACGAAGGCGCAAGTCCGAGGTGCAGGCCGCGGCCGATGCGTTCAACAAGAAGCCTGGCAAGGGCCTCGCCGCGCTGCAGAAAGCCGGCCTGGTCTCGACGCCTCTCGATCCGGCCGAGGTGGCCGCCTTCCTGCGTGCGACGCCGCAGCTGGAGAAGGCGGCCCTAGGCGACTTCCTCTCGTCGCCCGGCGACGAGTCGGCGAGCGTCCTCAGGGCGTTCGTCGCGCAATTCGACTTCTCGGCCTACGAGATCGAGGGGGCGCTCCGCATGTTCCTGCAGTCCTTCCGCCTGCCGGGAGAGGCGCAGAAGATCGATCGGCTGATGGAGGCCTTCGCTCGCGGCGTCTTCGAAGCGAACCCGAGCGTCTTTGCCAACAGCGACGCGGCGTACGTGCTCGCCTTTGCGATCATCATGCTCAACACAGACCTGCACTCGCCCCAGATTGCGAACAAGATGACTCTGGACCAGTTCGTCTCCAACAACCGAGGCATCAACAACAACAAGGACCTGCCACGCCCCTTTCTCGAGCGAGTGTACACCGTCATCCAGTCCGACGAGATCAAGCTCAACGAGGAGATGCTGGTCCTCTCGCGCCCCGCGTGGAGAGCCTTCGAAGACAAGCCCGTCGGCAAGCCCCCCGGAGGGCCGCCGCCGCCGCCCGCCGCGCTCGGTACGGCGCTCTCGGTCGGTGTGCCCGGTACGGCGCCCTCGACCCCAGTGCCCGGTACGGCGCGATCGGCCGCGCGCGCGCTGCCCTTGTTTCCGCCGCCGCCGCCGCCGCACGTCGGGCCCGCTGAGCGCGCGTTGCGGGCTCAGCTGTTCTCGTCGCTCTCGGCGGGCGTTCTGGAGGCGCTCGGCGCCATGCTCGCGCGCGCCGACTCCCGCGATGCGGTGGCCACGGCCCTCGAGGGCTACGGCCGGTGTGCGCGGCTCGCATCGATCCACGGGCTGCAGCCCATGGTGGAGGCGGTCCTACGTTCGCTCGGCGTCGCCTCGTGCCTGTGCGCTGCCGCCGCCGCCGACGTCGACGCTGCCGCCGCTGCCGCCACCGCCGCCGCCGCCAAGGCCACCACCGCCGCCGCCGCCGCCCCGGCCGGCGCGGCAACGGCCGCCACCCCGGGGGCCGACGGGAGTGTCGCGGTCGACGAGCCAGCGGCCGCCGCGAGCGCCGCGAAGCGGCTGCGCGAAAAGTGCCTGCTCGCGGGCGGCGCGCTCTTCGCGACCGCGCACTCGAGCGCGCCGGCGCTCACGAGCGCGCATCACTGGCTGCCCGTGGTGGAGGCGCTCTGCACGCTGCACGAGATGGAGCTCCTCCCGAGCAGCCTGTGCGCCGACCCGGTGCTCGGCCGCTGCTGGGACGACGCCAAGGAGAAGCCCAAGCTCTCCGCGCAGCCTCCCAAGCTGGCCTCATCCTCGTCCTTCTCGCTCTGGGGCGCCGTCACTTACTTGGTCGGCTCGGCTGAACCCGACCGTACGGCAGAGCTGCGCTTGCAGCGCGCGATCGAGCACGCGCGCGCCGAGGTGGGCGGCTACAAGCTGCCCGAGCTGCTCGCAAGCACGACGGCGATGACCGAGGCCTCGCTCGAGGCGCTCCTCGCCGCGCTCCTCGCCGCGCACGACGGCAGCGCGCCTCTCGGAGGCGCCGACGCCGCGCGCGCCGCGTTGGGCATCCGGCCCCTCGAGGGGGAGGGCGCCGACGCGGCCCCAACCGCGCCCGGCACGGCGCGGCGCGCGAGCCTGCTGCTGCAGCTGCTCGCCGAGGTGACGATCCATAACGGGCACCGCTTCGGCGCGCTCTGGCCGCGCATGGCGCCGGTGCTCGATACGGCGCTCGGCGAGTCGCCGCCCCGCGCCCTCGCACGTGGGGCGGTGCTCGCGTCTCTTCGGATGGCCCTCCGGCTGCTGCCGAGCCATCCCGAGACGCTGCCGCTCTTGCTGCCACCGCTCGCGACGACCGTTGAGGCCAAGGGCGTCCTCGTCGCCCCCGCGGTCGACATGATGGCCGCAGGCATCGCCGAGCTCCTGCAGCCAAGCGTCGTCTCGAGCGTCGACGAGTCGTCGTCGCGCGTGCTCCTCGCGCTGGCCTCGTCGCCCGACGTGCTCGCCTCCAAAGCAGCGGCCGCCGCGACGCTCAACGCGCTCAACGCCCTCGTCCTCGCCTCCAATGCCACCGCTGCAGGCTCCGGCTCACCGCTGGCGGGCTGCTTCGCGGGCGTGATGAGCGCGGTCATCAGGCACGCGGCGTCGGACGCGACTCCACTCGAGCATGCGATCCGAGCAGTCGATCTCGTCTCCGAGATGCATGCCTCACTGCGCACGCTCGCCGTCGCGGGCGCGCTGCCTGCGGGCGCGCTCGCGCCGCTGCCGCCGACGGTCGACCTAACGACCGCCGCGCTCGCGCCGCACGGCCCGTGGCTGCGCATGTGGTTGCCGTGGCTGCGCGGCCTCGCCTCCCTGTGCGTCGTCTCACGGAATGCCGTGCGCGACGCGGCGATCGTCGCGCTTCAGCGCGCGCTCCTCCACCCCGACGTGCGCAGCGAGCCGGCGGAGGTGTGGGCGGCGGCATTCGAGGGCGTCGTCTTCCCGATGCTCGCCGAGGTGCTGCACCGCTCGGTGGGGGGGGAGCTCGACGACGAGCGGCTCATGCTGCGTGCCGTCACGCTCTTGTCCAAGGGGCTGCTCCATCACCTCGCCGGTTTGCTCAGCCTCCCAACGTTTTCGCTGCTATGGCTGCGCGCGCTCGAGCTGCTCCAGTCATACACCCACGCGCCCAACAACGAGCTGCTCCTCGAAGCGGTGCCCGAGACCCTTAAGAATATGCTGCTTGTGATGGCCACGGCGGGCGCCTTCGATGCGACCGGCCCGCCCGGTACTGGCGAGCAGTCGCTCGCATCGATCACGAAGGCGGTCATCGAGGGCTTCTGCCCCGAGCTCACCGCGGCGCCCGACGTTGCGCAGATCTGGGGGGGTGTACCCGCCGCACCGGCCGAGGCCGCCGAGGGTGGGACGGTCCCCGCCGAGGCGGCGTGAGCCGTGAGACGGCCCTAGTGACGCCCAAGAAGAGTGGCGCGTGTGGGGCTCGCGCGGGCGTTTGGAGTGCACCTATGCACGCTGCACGGGTCCTCGCGCGGCGGGCAGAGAGTTGAGAGACCGCGGACATGTTCATGTGTTATGCGACGGCGTGACGGTGTGCCAGAAAGCTTGCGAGAGAGAAGATATTCAAGCTCTTCCGACACTATACGACTTGTTCCGACTACCACTTCGCTTCGAGTTTCGAGACCTCCCGAATTCATTTAATTCAAATTCATACCGATCCCCTGCCGTGCCTGCGCTGCGGAATCGCCCGTCCCTCAAGTGTGTGCAGCTCTGTGTGAAATGGCTTGCGGATTCCGGGGACCCGAGATGGCACGGTGAAATTTGCTTTATACGTGTTGTGTGTATTCATATGAAGACCTCGACGGTGTGCTCGTGGATCTCTCTCCACAAGGCTTTCCGGATGCTCGGTCTGAGCGTGCTATGCGTTGTCAGCTGGTCAGCTTGGACTCAACACTCGCTCATGCAGCCAAGGGCAGCGACGGTCAGACGGGCTGCGAGCATTACCGCCCAGGAGAAGCCCTTCAAATCTGACGACGAGTTCGATTACTTCCGGCAACCGAAGCAGCTGTCCGTGACTCTCACCAAGCCGCTCGGTGCGGTGATCGTGGACTGCGCGCCAGCTGGCGTGCGTGTCGACGATCTGCAAGACGGCGGCTCGGCCGCCACGACGGGCCTGCTCAAGAAGGGTGACCGCATCCGAACGGTGCAAGGGGAGGACGTGTCGCAGGCTGGGGTTGACGCGGTGATGGAAAAGCTGGTCGCCGCTCCTGCGGAAGTTGAGATTGGCGTGCTGCGCTTCGTCGTGGTGCGCAAGCCCAAGGAGGCGATCGCTCCGACAACTTTGACCGTTGACGGCAAGAAGGTCGAGGTACAAAAGGGCGTGATCTTGCGCACTGCGGCGCAAGCGGCCGGAGCCGACCTCTACAAGGGCGTGATGGCGAAGATGCAGCAGTGCGGCGGCGTCGGCCAGTGCTCGTTGTGCTGGGTGGAGGTGACCAGTGGCATGGAGAATCTCTCGCCGAAGACGGCCGTCGAGGAGAAGAAGGGCACGAAACGGCCCGCGAATTACCGCATGGCGTGCCAGAGCGTCATCAATGGGGATGTGTGCGTGAAGGTTCCGTAATACAGAAGAAAATTTGCGTATACCAGGTTACCCGTGGTGAGAATGCGTGTAGTACAGTTAGGTTCCCTAAAAGTCATGAGTGTATACCGTTCGAGCCGTGCGGCATTCAACACATCCGCGATCGGTACGTCTCACATTGGCACGTCTCGGCAGCTGCCCCCTTGTGGTGTGCCCAGGCCGCAGACCGGCAGCCGAAGTTGTCAGTCAGAACGAGCTACGGCTTTGTTTTACCATGAGCGCCGTACGTTTAGCCTGAGGCAGAGCTGCAAGATGTATCGACTGGCCATGTTTTCGTCAGCCACTGGGCAATCACCGAAGATAGCTCTTCATCGAAGTCCGACCGTTCGAGCTCGAAGTGACCCACATCCGGGAAGATGTGCATCGCGTTCTTGCCCTTCGAGGACGCCACCTTGGCCTGCAGAACCGTGGGCGATGTAAACTCATCATTTTCGCCCATCAGGAAGAGCTTCGGCTTTGTTGAACGCAGCACACCACCAAAGTGCGAGCCGAATGCAATGGACGAAAGCCGTCCGAACGTATAGCCGATGAAGATGGCACCCGCTGCGGCAGTGGCATCGAGAGCGCTGCCCGCCACAGGTGCTCCTGCCGAAGAGCCCAGCAGCAGCAATCGCGCGTTGCTCCACGTCTTCTGAGCCCACTCGCACACGGCCTTGACTTGAGCGACCTCGCTCCTGTGACCGCTCAGTACACCCCACACCATGGAGGACGAGCGCATGTTGAAGGTCAGAACCACGGTACCTGGAATCTGTTCGGGGAGCGCCTTTCCGTAGCCAACTGTGTTGTGCTCACCGCCACCAAGTGGTGCCCACGGATGCACAGTGACGATGACCATATTAGGCGGAGCAGTACTGGCAACCCAGGCGTGGACTAGAAGAGCACCCGCGGATGTGGCTACTGAGTACTCCGACGGCTGCGACGGCATTCTCCTCACGAGACGAGGCGTCTCCACGGTTTCGATGGGGTTTTCGCACATGCGGCGCCATTCGTAGGTGTGATTCAAGTCAAGTCAAGTCAAGTCAAGTGTGAAATAAGGGGGCCCCGAGCTAGCGGTAACCTCATCCGTATCTACGCCGGTCTGGTGTCTTGGGTGTCGAATCATAACCGAAATAGGTGTGCAAGGTATTCTGTGGAGGCTTCGCAGAAAAGCGCGTGTGTCGCCGTGCTGCCGAGTACCCTGCCGAGTGCCACTCTCAAAATGGTCTAAAACTTCCGACCCCAAAAGAACGAGGTGTCACTCCCTCGATCCGTGACGCAAGGTATTGCAAGGTGACCTGGGTGACGGGGGCTCCGGGGGGGACACAGACTGTTGACATGTTACTCATTTACACACTTTGTACCATCGTGTGAGATCATCCCATGTGCTGCCATGCACGGTGTGCGCTCCGTTGCGCCCAAAGGCCCCCAGAGAGGGCAGCCTCACGAGCATGGGTCGCACCGTGGTTAGACCCTGTGCTCAGCAGGTACCGAGAGGCGTCTCTTCTCCTCTGTGCTCTGTTTTGCATCGATATGGTACTTCTTAGAAGGCCCGTGCCAGGAACATCAACGCCTCCGCCGCGGATGTCTGCCTGCGAATGGCCGGTGCGTCAGCACAAGTCGACGCTGCTGAGCGGTTAGAGGCGGTTGAGCCATGGGACGAACCGCTGGAGGCCAGTGCATCCGCAAGAGCATCGGCGAGCAGATTGGCCATCAAGGACTGCTGGGTTGGGTCCCACGTCGGTAGAAGAACTGTCGCTTGTAGCTGCGTTGGTTGCACAGTGGTCTGCGCCTCCCCGCGGTCATGTGAGGTGCTCGATGAGCAGGCCGCCCACGGAGCGCTTGCTGGGTGGGGGAAATGGGTAGGGTGCTCTCGCCTATGGGAACCAAAGCCGGAGCCAAGTGTCGACGATGCGGCCTGAAAGACGAGCGACGGTTGGGCTATCACCACGGCCGGCGATGGTGCACCAAGTGGGGCGCGGCGCTTGCTGCCGAACTGGGTCATTTCGTGTCACAGGGTTGTGTCTCGCGTGTCACGAGTGTCAGATGACTGGCGGGCCTTCGGCTCTCGCGCGACTTTGCCGCGGAAGGAAAGAAAGCACTCACGGGCCGCGATCATACGCGCCTGAGGAAGGCGCGCGTTGACATGGTGCTCCTTAGACATGGTGCTACAGACACATCAAGAAAATTCAAGCAGAAAGCAAGCTCCACTGCTTCCCGCGGGTGGGGAGGGTGTGCTCGCTTTGTGAGAGCAGCAGTCGAGTTATGCAGCCATGGTCGCCATGGCTCGAGCGCGTGCGTTCCATTCAGCAGGCAAACGCGTCTCCCGAGCAGATTGACCGTGTGAGACAGCAAGCTGAAGCGGCTAGTCGGCAGGCCGAAGCACAGAAAAAATGCAGGCGATTGAGCACTTCCAATCACCTGTCGTCAGCGGCGTGGCGCACGGCCTCGCGTGACATTTCAGTTGCAGAAGCATCGCCCATTGCCGACTTCGCACGCACATCTGCCATCATCGCGGACCGAGCCACTTCAGCCATGAGGACGCTGGATTCCTTCACGTCACCAGTCCGCTTTGTCGACGATGAGGCATTGATCTCACGCGGCCTCGCGCAGACGGCCGAAGCACTCGTGGCTGACGGCAGCGTGCCCGCTGCATACCTCACCTTGGTCATGAACGATGAAGATGAGCAAAATGGACGAGCGGAGGCCGCATTCGAGGCGGGGCTCGCGCACGCGCACGCGGCGGAGCAGTCCGAGCTTCAGGAAGTTCTCGGTCAGCTCGAGGTAGAGCCTCCCAATGCTGAGGCTTGCGCAGTCAAGTTCCGCCTGTTCGAGCAGTACGCGAGCTCTGTGACCAACTCGCGACAAGCCACGCTCGCGCTGTGGGAAGAGGTCAAGGGTGAGTTCGCGGGTGCGACAAGCGTGCGATCCACCATCGAGCACGCCCTCAAGGCCATTGACCAGGAGCGCAACCTCGGCATCGCGGAGGACACCCAAGTGTGGTTTGTGCACGCAATGACCGCACAGGCGGCCAGGAATGCGCGGGCACTCGATACAGTGCTCTCCGCCATCCGCACCAAGCTGGGGTTGCTCAGCGCTCAGCACACCTGCCCCGTGTGCTACGAGAGCTTCACCGATGCGGATGGCGCCAAGCCTGCTACCACCCTCGGCTGCGCGCACAAGGTGTGCACAGAGTGCTGGAGCGAGTGGCGTCAGATGCAGGGTGCGCATGCATTTTGCCCGCTGTGCCGCCATGACGAATTTCTCCATGCCGTCCTCCCCGCGGGGTCTGCACCGGGTCATCAACATTCCGGCGAAATGAGTTCCGAGACCGAGTAGCGAGTTGAGCTGAAATGCCCGGCATCAATGGCGCATGTGACGTGCCGCACGCCGCGTGGTTGAGGTCCTCGTTGGTTGCCTTGTGCAGTGCCGTTGCTGCGTGCGTCATCGGCGACCAGCCGAGTTACATGTGTATCATGAGCGGTCGACGATGGAGGGTGGATGTGGGACGGACATGTCTGTGGTTCGGGAACACACGGACGAGTTGAGAGATGAGAGACATGTGATGAGAGAGAGATCAGAGATGCGGAGTTGCGATGGAGAGGGGAAGACGAAAAAGAAGACACCATTCACAGCCAATGTTTACACTCGTGTTCATGGAAGGACGCGAACTCCGCCCGACGCGATGAACTTGTCCGAGGAGTCGTTCCCGCCCCCGCCCCCCAAGCTGCCTTTGATCCCGATGCCCGAAGGCGTGCTCGAGCTCTGCCCCGTCTACGGTCCGCTGCTCGGCTTCATGGGTGCCATGTCTGCCCTCGTCTTCTCAAACCTTGGCGCTGCATATGGCACTGGCAAGGCTGGGCAGGCACTGTCGGCGACGGGCGTGACGCGCCCGGATTTGACCTTCAAGAACATCATCCCCATCGTCATGGCGGGCGTCTTGGGTATCTTTGGCCTCATCATTGCAGTCGTCATCGGCACGGGCATTCAGCCCTTCTCCAAAGGGTCGGGCACGTACTCGGACTACTCGCTGTACACCGCGTGCGCGCACCTCTGCTCGGGGCTGACGGTCGGCTTGGCCAGTCTGGCATGCGGCATCTGCATCGGTATCTCGGGCGATGCGGGCATTCGGTCCGTTGCCGAGGCGCCCAAGCACAAGCCGGCGCACGTCACCAAAGTGTACGTCGGCATGGTGCTGATCCAGGGCTGCGCATCGGCCCTGGCGATGTACGGGCTGATCATCGCGCTCCTCATGTCCATCAACGTGTCCACGGACTGCAACCCGCAGTGATTGTTCGCGCGGATGCTCGAGGAGGAGTACGCCTGCATGCATGAGGTTCAGCACATGTGAGCATCCTTACCTCGCTGTGTGCGCCAGGGTGCGGTGCGCCGATGACGCAGCGATACCCGAGTGCGCCCGCATGTGGCTATGAGCCGTCGAGGGCAACCCGACGATTAGAACGAGGTGTGGAGGGACTGCATATTGTCTGGCATATTGTACTGTGGTGCATGTTGTGGCTGTTGTGCATGTTGTACAGTGGTTCATGGGTGCATGGGGAGGCATGTTGTGGCTTGGAGTGCATACTGAGGAAAGAAGCTTCACAGCCAATTCACACCTCCGCGATCGCTGAAGGAAGGCCGGTCATGGAAGGACAATGGCCCAGTCATGAGCGAGCCTGTAACAGACCCATCGCGCAGCCTGTTGCTATCTGCCGGGGCAATCTTGCCCGCGTACCGCTTCCGCGACCTTTCAGCGTTGGCGGCGCCGTGCACGACTCCGTGAGCGACGATGACCAGCACCGTCCGCCTCCTCTTTTCGTGCCGCCACAACACCACCTGAAGCGACGGCATCCTGACGACTTCATCGGCTCGGGTGTGCCTTCGCCCTCCGGGGCTGTGCGCACGCCGTCGGACGAGATCTCGCCGCTGCTCGGCCACGGCTGGGGAGAGGAGGGCTTCGAGCGTCCGCCGCCCTCAGCACTGGTCAACACCTTCCAGCGGCTCGGTGTCTCGGCGTCGGACGCGACGCAGCACGAGCCGAAGCGGCTGCGAGCGAGCCCCTGGCCGCGCGTCGATTCCCCCGGCAACTTGTCCGTCGACGCGGACTTGGCAACTCGCGGCTCGACCTCTGGCATGCCGTCGGGACTCGCCTCGCCTGCGATGGACGAGGCCACGCGCTGCGAGTATGTGAGCGAGCCGTGGCGACGCAGCCCATCAGACAACGAGCGCCTCTCGCCCGTGTCGCAGATGCTGCTTTGTGGCCGGCCGGGCATGCTGCAGCGCCATCTGGCCATCAGCGGCGCCCATCACAGCGCCATACCGGTACGATGGGAGAGCCATACCGGTACGATGGGCGGCGGCGATGGCGCTGTGATGGGCGCCGCTCATGGCCCCTTGTACCGCACCGCCGCCGCCACCCGCGCCGGTACCGCCACGCCCGCATGCTGCCCCGCGTCCGCCGGCTGCTGTGGTGCCTCGTCGAGCGGGGAGCGCATGAGCGGTGTCGATGAGGGCGAGTACTGCGCAGAGGCGGCCGCGGTCACCGCCACCGCTGCTGGCTCGGGAGATCCCCACAGGGATCCCCACAGGGAAGATCCCCACAGGGATCCCCACAGGGAAGATCCCCACAGGGATCCCCACAGGGAAGATCCCCACAGGGATCCCCACGGGGAAGATCCCCACAGGGATCCCCACTCGCCTCCGGTGCTGATCAGTCCAACCGCCTCAGCGCCGAGTTGGGCACCGACGGCGTCCTACCGGCACGGCGCCGTGCCGAGCAGTCCGAGCGCCGTGCCGAGCAGCCCGAGCGCCGTGCCGAGCAGCCCGAGCGCCGAGCACCCGCCGCGCCCGCACCCTGCACTGCTCCCCATGCACCCAGCTGCCCTACTCGCGGGGATGGGCGAAGTGCCTGGTGCGCTCACTCCCGTGCCGCGACGGCGCTTGGCGGCGCGTGGTTCGCGAGCCTCAGATAGTCTCTTGAGCGTCGAGAGCCGCGGCGGGAGCAGCGCCGTGGTGAGCAGCATCGGTGGACCGTTCTCCCAACGGCTGGCCGAATTCCACGGCTCCCCGACAGTGCCTGGACCTGTCCCTGCGAGGCACGCGAGCCTTGACGGCCGAGAACCACCGCAATCTCGGTGCAATCTCGGTGCAATCTCGGCGAGCCTTGACGGCCGAGAACCACCGCCCGCGCTCGCGCCGCCCGCCTTTGGGCTGCCCAACCAGGTGGCCGCTCGGGAGCGCGCGCCGCGTGCGGGCACCCCCTCGCCTAACCGACCCACGATCTTCCGGTCAGAGTGCATCTCGGGATTCCGGTCAGAGTCCATCTCAGGATTCCGGTCAGAGTCCATCTCGGGATTCATGGGCGGCAGCCCGAACGAGCGCTCAACTCAGCGCGACTTGAGTCCGCTGTGCTCGCGGGCGTCGTGCAGCGGACTACATGTAAGCGCAAGGGGCGAGAGGCAGCCCTCGCATGACCGTGAGTGGACGGGCGACGAGTGACGTAACGAGTGACGACGCCGCGACGCCGGTAACAGTAGTACACCCGGTACGCGTCACGTCAGGTCGGGGTGACGGGTGTAGACCGCCGACGGTTGTGTATCGCCTTAGTTTAAGTCTCGCATACAGGTGCCGCCTCCACACGACATATGTACCCCACGACACCGCGCACGCCGCGCACGGCCGGCACCTCACGCGTGCGCTGGTCGCATGCGTGCGGGGGGCTCGGGCCTCGTTGACGCATGAGCCATGACGGCCTGGGCCGCGTGCGTGTGCGGCCGTGACGCATTGAGACGCCTGAGACGCCACAGTGAACCGAGGGGTGTACGACACACTGCATTCCCTGAAGGTTATCTACGTCGAATGTATTGTGTGCGCGCGCGCGTGATCACAGAGACGCGCGCCTTGTCAGCCGTTGAGCCAGTCGCCTTTGGTGGCTGAAGCCTGCTGCTCCGCGCTGCGCTTTAGTCCTTGCTGCTGCACAAGCTCGCCCAGTACGGCGATCTTGGCAATCTTCGTCACGTCGCCGCCGCCGTGGTTACCGGGCACAAAAATGCTGAGTGTCTGAACATCCTGAAAGTTGACAAAGCGGAGCTCCTGCGGCGCACCGGCCATCACGTCGGCCTTGGACAGCGTCACCTCCTGCGTCGGCTTCGTCGACTTGGCGTCGTCAAAGTCCAGGTTGCCACCTGGCACATTCTTGTAGATGTTGATGGATGTCGGCGCACTGTCGACGTCGTCGAGGACTGCCTGCACTATGATCGCCGAGACTTTGACGGCCTGCATGAACTTGATCGTGATCACTAGCTCCTCGTCGGCATCCGACTGCAGAAAGGCGCCCGAGTCCTCACGCGACTCGGCCGAGAGGCAGTGACGGAGCGTGTGGTCGCTCGCCTCGTTGAGGCAATGGCACTGGGGCATCTCGAGCGCAGTGACGAGGTCGTCCTTCGCTGGCGGCATTCGCTGGCGGCAGAGCGAGCGCGCGCACTCGATCGCTTTCGGCGAAATAGCCGGCCGATCGTCCGTTACGTGACACGTGTGTCACGTGGTTACAGACAGCGTTGCCGACGAGACGGAAGATTCGCCGACGCGCCGTACCGGTTTGCACGACGTTGTCGTTTGCAGAGGTGCTCTTCCTCCTGCAGTCGACTGCGTCCGGTTCTCCTCTCGGGCACCGCTTCACTCCGTTTGCCGCCGCTCGGGAAGCATGCCATTCCGCGGGCGCATTGCGTACCCGTCGTACGTCGACAAGACCCTCTTTGGAAACCCGCACGAGTTTGTGGTCAAGAGGGCCGCCACGATGCCGGCGGGCCTCAAGGACCAGGTGGTGATTAGCTCGGAGGAGCTGCAGACTATGGCGTACCGCTCGCGATTGGGGCCGGCGGAGGCCTCTGAGAAGCAGATGGACCGCGATCGGCTGCACCATCTCTCCAACGACCGCAAGGCCAAGTGGCCCAATACGATCGAGGCCAACCGCGAACGCAAAGAGAAGCTGCGGCTCGAGAAGATGGATGCGGAGGAGCGGCTGCGGCTTGAGATTGACAAGGAGGAGGCGGCGCTGCAGGAGGAGAAGCGCCGGCTGGCCATCGAGCGCGCCAACAAGATGCTCTACGACTCGACCGACCGGGTCAAGTCGCTGCACTCGAAGCTGATGCTAGCCGACGTGATGGAGGAGCGCGAGCGCCAGATCGAGCTGAAGAAGCGGCTGCGCCTGCGGGAGATCGAGAACGAGGAGCGGTGGTACCAGAAGCAGCAGGACGCCATCCGGCGGATGGACGCGGAGGAGGACCTGCGCGACGAGGAGGAGATGACGAAACGCGCGGCGGTGGCAAAGGTTCGACAGGAGCAGATCGAGTCGCAGATGGCCGACCAGGCGGAGCGGATCGCCGAGATGAAGCGCGAGGGCGTGGCGATGAAGCAGATGGCGATCGCGGACGCCGAGGCGGAGCACCGGCGGCGGCTCGAGAATCTCGAGCACGAGAAGCGCGCGCGCGCCGAGCTCGTCGAGGCGAACGAGTTTCTGCTCAAGCGGCGTGCCGAGGACCAGGCGCTCCTCGAGGCCGAGGAGAAGCGCATGCTCGCGTACGCGTCGCACAAGGAGAAGGACCTGCTCGAGCGGCGCGACCGCGAGGAGGCGCGCTTCAAGGAGCGCCAGGCGTGGCGGCAGCAGCTCATCGACAGGCAAATCGCCAAGCTGACCGATATGAACAAGGCGAGCAATCAACGGCTCGAGAAGCAGGCGATGGAGGTGCAGGCCAAGGCGCAGGCGGCGCGCGAGCGGCTGGACGAGCAGAAGAAGACAGAGCTGCTCGTGATGCACATGTCGCGGCAGCAGCAGATGCGCTGGAAGGCCGAGCGCGCGGCGCAGGAGAAGGCAGAGGATCATCACTACGTCTCTGAGATGCAGAAGCTGAACGCGACGTTGCGCGAGGAGCACGCCATGGCCATCCGCGCAAAGTTCGAGCGCAACAAGCTGCGCGACGAGGGCCTGCTCCTCCAGATGGCCGAGAAGACCGACAAGCTCGACACGGAGAAGCTCGAGGAGATGTACGAGTCCGAGATGACCAAGCAGTTTGGCAAGGACGAGGACGCCATCTTCGACCAGTACGCCCAGATGTGCCTGGACGAGTACGTGGCACAGGGCAAGAACCCGAAGCCCATCGAGATGGTCATGAAGAAGATCAAGAGCGCCCATTAGGCTGCTTGAGCCCTCTGCGGGGTGGTGAAGGGAGGCCAGTGAAGGGAGGCATGCGTGTGGACTATGAGAGAGAAGGACCCACGTCTATCTGGGTCGTGACTGTGTCACACACATCGTGTCGTGCCGCGTGGAACCACTGTCGCGGTTTCGTCTCACGTGATGGATGCGTTCGCGCGGCGACGGCATGTCCGGACAGACGGGCGCGCGGGACAGATAATACGATACAGTTGAAGATATCCTGTTGGAGTTTAGCAGTTTACGTTACAGTTTTGCGCTTTTTCCCGACCGTCCCGGTCCCGTCCCCGCGCCCGTCGAAGCAACGACGATGGACGAACCTACGTGCTACGACGCGACGAGGGGCCCCGGCATTCGGCGAAGGGTCTGCCCGTCTGCGCGGTCTCCGACCGGTGGTCCGGCTCCATGTCCGGCTCGCGGTCATGCGACCCGGCGGGGCCGCGGTCGCGTCGTCGGGCGATAACGCTTTCGTACTACGTGGTCGTGGACGCCCAGCCCGCCTGGTGGGAGCGTACAGCGTAGCTACGCCGGCGGCCGGGCGTACAACGGTACATGAAGGGCCGCGCGACCCGTACGACTACCGGACGACGTCCGTGTACATGTACCCGAACGCGATCAAGCAAGACGCCTATTACCGGGAGTTCGTCAGTCACTTATCTCAGCCCATCTGCCCATGCGCTCCCGGACGGGAAACTGAGTCAACGCCACACCGATCTCGTCACACCGTCCGGCGGCCGCGCGATAGCCGCGCGATGTGTGAAAGAGTGAAACCACGCGCGGTCTCCGCGCATGTGTTCTCCGCGGCCCCCTGCCCCCCACCCGCCGCCGTGCCCCGAGACCCCGGTAGTACCCCGGTAGACCCCGCGGGGCGTCCGGACCCGAAAAGACCGGCCGCCGGAGAGAGTGGATCTGTGGATGCCGTTCAGACGTCGTTCAGTTCAACGACTACGCGCGCCACTTGAAGTCGAATTCGGCCGTTGGCTCGCAGCCCTTGAAGTCGTCTTCGAGTTGCTCGAGGAGCGCCTCGATGCCCGGGCGCGTAAACTCCGCGTCGATGCCAAGCTCGGCGTCGCTGCGCTTGAGCAGGTCTCGCCACGCCTTGGCAAGCACCTTCATCGCAGTCTCGAGCTCCGCCCCTGACTCCCAGCACTCGTTGTCGTTCATCCAGAAGTCATACTCCTTGATGGCGTACGTGAGCGCGAACAGCGTGTCGAAGCGCTCGGGCAGTGTCTTGAGCTTGAGCGCCTTCTTGACCTCGCGCGGGAGCCCGATGCAGATCTGATTCCCCTCACTCGTCCCAAACATCATGCTCGAGCCGCATGTGGCAAACTTTTGCGCCTTCTTGAGCGCCTTGTCGCGGCTGTCGTTGATGAGGATGTGGCGCAACCTCGAGATGTCCTCTGCGGTGTACTCCTTGGTGTCATGTTCCTCCTCGTCGTCATCGTCATCATCTTCCTCGTCGTGCTCGTGATTGTGCACGCAGACAATCAGCATGGAGCCCTTGCAACGATATTCGTCGATTGTCTTCTCCAGCCGCGCGATGTATGCATCCTTGGGTGTGAGCGCTGCCGTGCCAGCCGGTGACGCCTTCTGCTTCTTGAGCGGCGGCATCTGTCACTCGCGGTCTTCTTGCGGTCTCGGCGGCACCTAGGTAGGGTGGCGGCGCCGCGAAAGAGGTTGCTTGCCTTTTGGTGCCGCCCGGGCGCGTGCTGCTCGCTCAAACAACTCATCCAGCATGCTGACGGCGCTGAGCGGGGAGATGCTGCTCAGGAGCTCAGCTTCCAGGACGCGCACCCGCTCAAGTTCCTCTCATTCGGGCTGCTTATGAGCGTCGCGTTCCTCCACGCCTGCTGGAGCATGCAGTGCGCACGACTCATCCACCCCGACATCCACCCCGCGCAGCTGCTGATCACCGCCGATGGCCGGCCGAGCCTCGATGATCTCGGCCAGTGCTCGGTGAGAATCGAAGAGCCCGATCATATCCTCGCATCCCATGCTGCTTGCTTCCTCTCATGGCATCTTGATGGTTTCTTTCTCTCTCTCTCTCTCCGTGGCATCTTGATCGCCCTCCCCCTTGTACGCTGATGTTCTCTCCGTGATTGGCGGTCAGGTCGTCCCGATCGACGGACGCAAACAGCTGCTGCCGCCGCTCGGCCGGCGCGACTTTTGCCGCCTAGCGAAGCTCGGTCTGCTGCAGGTTAGTTTCTCTGATGGCCACTGATTGCTGCTGATAGCTTCTGATGGACATAAATGCCCATGGAGATTGCCTTCGAGTGCCACCGATTGCCGCTGAGTGCCATATCGCCTCACTCATTCCAGGGGTGCTACGACGGCGGCGGGCGCGTGCAGCGTGATTGGAACCGGCATGAGGAGCGCGAGATGGTGCAGGATCGACTCGGGCTGCTCGCGAGCCGTCCGGCGGAGACGACGCCCGCGCCGCGCGGGCCCTTTGCACGGCGCGTGCAGGAGTATCTGCAGAGTACCTAGCCGCGCGCGTTTGCATCGTCGGTGCGAGGGACGCTCGAGAATCTCGTGTGGGCCTGCGCAGAGGACGGTTCCCCCCAGCTGAGGGGTCATTTGAATCGGTGGCACCGTTTTTGGCGCTCGACGCCCCAGCGAGGGGTCATTTGAATCCGTGGCACCGTTTTTGGCGCTCGACGCCGCGCCGCGTTGCCGGACTGGCAGAGCCGGTGCGGGCGCGGGCTCCGGGACCGCGAATAGAGCGGTACAAGACATAGCGAAAGAGTCATAATCAACCCACGAATTCGGCTCTTGTGAAGATACCTGGAGACTTGCGCGCCGCGTGCGGTCTGTGACGGCGGTGTGAGTCGGTTCGGTTCTGTGAGGGAGTTTGTGCGATCAACCCGGTTATTCGTGTGTCTGTCCTGAGTGTACCGGCTCCCCCGGTGTTTTTGAAACTGGTAACCACCCTCCCCGCGCGGCGCGCGCTCCGTCATAGCCCATTTGTGTGTCCCGGCTCCTCTGGTGACTTTTTTACCGGTAGACTTCATCGCGCGGCAACCTTTTCCAACGAGACCAGTACAGTAAGTGCTGAATGGGTGGGCAGCCTCGCCGCCGCCGATACCTACAAGACCATCGCCGCCGCCGCCCTCGCCGCCGCCGCCCTGGCCCTCGCCGTCTCGGCCGCCGCCGTCTCGGCCCCCGCCGCCTCGGCCGCCGCCGCCTCGCCGCCGCCTGTCCTCAATCCAACCGCCGGAAGGTGGAAGGATCCTCTTCCTCTCCCATGCCTTCGATGCCTTCGCCGCCTTTGCCGCCCTCGCCGCCGCCCTCGCCGCCGCCGCCCTCGCCGCCGCCGCCGCCGCCGCCCTCGCCGCCGCCGCCCTCGCCGCCGTCATCCTCGCCGCCGCCGCCCTCGCCGCCTCTGCTACCCGCCCGTATGGCTTCTGGCGATGAGAAGCGATGTACGGTCGGCGCCTCCCCCAGCGACGCTCTCGAGCGGGTGCGACGGGTTGAGGTGCCGGCCTCGTCGCTCTCGAAGGTGGCCCAGGCGTGGAAGAAGCAGTACGCGAGGAATGCGCACGCTGGCCTCTGATGATCGACCCGCAAGAGCAAGCGAGCAAATGGGTGCGCTCGCCGCCGCCGCCCTTGCCTCCGCCCTCGCCGCCGCCGCACCCGCCGTCGCGGCCCTCACCGCCGCCGCCGCCGCTGCCATCGCCGCCACCCCCTTCGCCACCACCGTCTCCTCCACTCTCACCACCACCTTCGCCGCCGCCCTCGCCACCCCCCCCCCCCCCCCCCCCCCCCCCCCCCCCCCCCC
>ENA-UOUZ01000294-UOUZ01000294.1-mixed-culture-metagenome-genome-assembly--contig:-NODE-294-length-34309-cov-103.019647_pt1 | contig 34309 bp, 16 predicted proteins | sample MGYA00238154_ERZ761575 | MGnify/ENA primary metagenome ERZ761575 (study PRJEB28896, sample SAMN07631632) | mixed culture metagenome | isolation source: Freshwater growth medium | place: USA...
CGACAGCAGCTCGACGGAGCCTCGACAGCTCGACAGCTCGACAGCCAGGGCTCAAGGGGCACCCACGTGTGAACGTGAGCGGCAGCAGTTTGAACCTTGAGTTTGAAGGAGAGGGGACCGGACAGGGGTCAGGGCTGTGGCGACCGACCGGAGTCCTGTGTTGTTATAGTGTTGAGTTGATCGTCATCCCCCAAAGCCCTCAAGGCATACCCCCAAAGCCCAAACCACTGTGGGCGGGCCCGTTACACGGCGGCGACACACTGTCCACCTCCTCTTGGCGTCATGGCCCACACATGGCATGTCGGGACGACACGGGCCCATCCCGGATCATGGCACATGGGCGCCCGCGATAGGTGAACCGTTAAAACCGTTAGGAACAAGCGCAAAGGCTCGACCGCGCTTCGTATAAATAAGATGACTGTCTAAACTTCTTATGCAGAAAATGCTATCAAAATGAGTGCATATTATACCCTCGCTGGGAAAAATTCGCCTCCGGTCGTCAGGCGTGGCCTCGAGTGCGGCAGACTTCAGGGTGCGCTCATGAAAATGTTCACTTCTGCCAGGTGCGCGACGTGTAAGCTGTTTCTCAGCTCCACTCCACGCCACCTTGCACGTCCGCCACGAATCTGCGCACGTCATCGCCGTAGCGCTCGTGAGGGAAAGGCGGCAGCGACAGCCCATCCTTGGCTACTGGCAGCGGCTGGTCGAGGAAGTTGCACAGCTGCCGCCACAGCTCGTCCGAGGGCGTGTGAAACAAGTCGAGCACCAGCAGGCGATCCGGTGCAACGGACGCTGAAACCACACGGTGCCACAGCGCGAGTGCGGCGGCCGCCTGGGCGTCTGAGAGCGCACCAAGCGGTGCTTCGAAACCCAGAAGGTGGAACAGCGGCGATCGGTCAGTCGGATGGCGTTCGCGGCGTGAGGCAGCCCATTCCAATGGGTCGCGAAGTGTGAGCACGACTCGCGCGTTCGGAAAGGAGGCAAGGATTTCGAAGAATATCTCCATGGTTGGCGTGTCGAGTAGCGCATCGGTCGCAGCAAGGAAGCGAAGGTCGAGCAAGCGTGCCTTCACGAGGTCCACCGGCGGCGCTGGGTGCGTGTCGGCGGCAAAGAGTGGCCGTAGCAACGGTACCGGCCCACCTGGTGGTATCTGCCCGTAAGTTGTGCTCTCCCGCCCCGTGGTCGCATTGTACGTGCGCGAGTAGTGCACGACGCTGATTCCGAGCATCACGAGGGCTCGGTAGAGAGACATTGTGCCCGTAGTGCCCGGGCTCCCACCAACCAGCAGTGGGTGCGCCGAAGTCAACGCCTCGGGGCGCACAACCCCAGGAAGCTGCATCGCCGGATGATTCTGCCACCAAGGGGTGCCCATGGCGTCGGTATGGCCGCCCTTTCACGCTGTACATGGTAGAGACGCATGTGCGCACGCGCCCGCCGCGGCGCGTCGCTTGATGACCGAGCACATTTTCAAGGTGCAGTGTCGGCTGTGAACGTGTTGTGAGAAAAATCTTTCTGTCTGCTATCGTATATCTGGCTTACTTGCTGTCCCACCAGCGAGGCGGGGCCGAGGCATGCCCAGCCGAGGCTGATGAGGCCGCACGAGCTGCAACCCTACGGGTTGCCGCCGACTGCTGCAGCTCGAGCAGCCGCACGACCGAGAACTTGTTGCCAAGCTCGATGGCCTCGGCCACAAGCGAGAAGAAGTGGGCGCACGCGGCCTGCCCCTCTTGCACATCCTCCTTCGAGCCCGAACCCGCTGCCGCAGGATGGAGAGAAGCCATCGCTGTGCTGCCCCCTCCGCCGAGAGACGGCCGACGCTCGAGAGGACGCTCCTTCTTTCCTCCATGTTCGCCCACGCTCGCAAGGACGACTCCGCCCAACTCCGCCTGCACCGCCGCATCGCACTGATCCAAGATGATCTCAAATCTGCCTTTCCCTTTGAGCAGCTTTTGAAGGCCGACCGATTTTTGATGGCCTTCCTTCGAGCACTTTTTGAGCAGCTGGCCGAGCAGCTCGCGCGTGAGCGAAGGTTGCTGCAAGCGCAGCCGCGCGGCTGCGTCGACGATCGGGTCGCCCGTGGAGGAGGAGAGCTCGCCGCTTGCTTGAGCTTGTAAAGATCTCGTGAAGACGGCGGCATCGGCGTCCGCCTTGACAGGCGCCTTGTACGATGCCAATTCGGAGCCTGGTGTGAGGACGGTCTCGAGAAAGGCGAGCACCTGGCTGAGTAGACGATGCAGCGCCGCAGCGCGCGCCCGCGCCACCGTACGATTGCGCCCATAGGTGCTGCTCGTGCTGCAGTGCCTTGCCATGAGCCCGTCGAAGGCGTCGAGGTCGGCGGCTAGGGTCGGGGGCGTCTCGGGAGTGAAATGTGCCCGGTCGTGAAGGTCGCTTAGGAAGAGCATCACCCCATACGAGCACATCAGCTGCTCGAGGCAGATGGCCGCCGCGCGCGGGGCGTGCGAGCTTGCGACGCCGTCGGTGATGATGCTCAGCCTTTGGTCCACGAGCGCCGCCATCGCCTCGGGCGAGTGCCGTGAGCCTTTCCGAAAGAGCGCTGCGATTGGTACCTCCAGGAGCGCGAGGACGCGATGCGAGGAGAGTTGCATCGCCGCAAAGCCCAAGTTGACGAACCCGTCAGCCACGTAGCCTAGATGCAGGTTGGCAGCGAGCGCCTCGGAGAGGGGCGAGCGTTGAGACTTGGAGCTCTTGATGGCGTTGCCCCAGAGCTCGGCGCAGCGCTGGCAGTTGTTGATCAGCGAGCACAGGTAGACGAAGCCGATCGAGCGCCAATCGCTGCGGATACAGCGCAGGATCTCGTTCTGTACGTCAACGAGGAAATCGGCCTGCGCGATGATCACATTGAAGAGGACCACCTCGATGCCCGTGCCGATGCCGAGCTCGATGTGCTCATGCACGATGCGGAAGAGGTCCATGTGAAGCTCGGTGAACCAGAGCTCCTGCCCACCCTCTCCAGGCATCCTAACGAGTCCTTGCGAGAGCTCCATTCGGGCGTTCTGCTTTTCCGGCGAGCGTCCCCCCCCCTTCTCATTGCTAAACATCTGCTGCTTCTCGACGAAGACGATGTTCGTCGCCCACTGCTTGGTCAGCACGCGGCACGCGTGCAGATACGCCGAGATGAGAGCCTCGCTCGCCTCTGGAGCAAGCAGCTTCCGACCCGCGCCCGCGCCGACCGCCTCCATCCGCTCTTCGTACCTCCTGGCCCAGCCAATGAGCCCGAGCATGAGTGCGGGCTCGAGAGCCTCGTGATGGCCTTGCGCCTCCTTGGTCTCCTGCCCGTCCGTGTCCAGGTACGCACGATCCAAGTCGTACCGCACCAGCAGCACCTGGAAGATGTTGATCATACGGTGATGCACACCGTCCGCGTAGGCTACGAAGAGGTCCCTTCGCGGTGGCAGCGTGCAGGCAGCGGCCTTCATCTTGTCCACGCACGCCTTCAAGAGAGGATCGAGCGCCGCGTAGGCCTCCCCGGCCGAGCTTGCACACGCCTCGAAGGCGTCCGCGAAGAGATTATTGAGCTCCATCTCGACGACTTCGCGCCGGAGTGGCAGCAGATGCACCTGCGTCGGAGGCGCGAGTGGGCCCCCTCCCGCAGAGTCCAGGTCTTCGAGCAGCGTCATCGAACGTTTCAGGCACGTGTGCCAGAGCTTCGCCAGCGACTGAGGCACGCGCAGAACTAGGTCGAGCGGACCCTCGGGCGCGCTGCTGCCCTCGTCCTTGCTCATTTGCTTCCTTGCGTCCTTGCGCCCTTGCGTCCGGTCTTCCTTTCCGCCCAAACGAAGCCGCAGCTTCAACTCAACCTTCATCAGGCGCATCGCGCCCGCAGCCGTGAGCTCCTCCGAGTCCTCGCCCGCCTCGTCCGCCTCGTCCGCGTACTCATCGGCCTCTCCCCCCGTCATCCCAAGCCCGCCGACGTAGCGTAGAGGCAAGACGCCGCGCCCGTTCGACCGCAGCTCGCCCTCGATGAGCTCGATGTCGAACAGCTGCCAGCGGCCGCGGAGGTCGCCCGTGAGCACCAGCAGCGTTGCGCTCAGTCGCGGAAACTTGACTCCCTCGGCATCAGCAAGGCGAGCATGCACGCCACCCGCATCGTCGTAGTCCGCGCCGCCGCCCAGAGCGGCGCCCTTGCGGATGCCGAGGGCTTCGCTGCCGAGGGCTGCACGCAGCGCGTCATCCTTTGGACCCTTGGCTGTGGGCAGCAGCAAAGTGGAGGCTTCCAATTTATCCGCCGTGTGCAGCTTCACGAAAGCGGCGAAGGCGCGCACCCACAGATGGCGCTCAGCCTCGCTCTCCGCTTCGAGGTCGAGGCTGCGCGTGGCCCCAATGATTGAGAAGAGGCGATTGGGATCCCTGATTTGCTTCTTGCTAGCCAGCACGGCCGTGGCCGCGCCAGGCACGACGAGCAAGTTGGCTCCCTCGGTTGCGGCCAACATGCCAATCTTGCCCTTGCGCTTTTCCGTGGTCGCCCAGCAGATGGAATGGCCTTCTGTGTACACGAAGCGGCGATGCGGCGTCTCGCCATTGGAGCGGTGCTTAAGGAACCAGTGGCCCGCAGCTAGCATTTCGAACGCCCTATGATCATCGATATTCGACATCGATGTCCGGGTTGTCAACCATGACATGTGTGCAGCGCAGCGCAGGCACAGCAGCGCAGCCGAGAGCACACCGACTTCTCGTTGACTCCTCTGAAGAGGCGCCGAGCTGAACACACATGCGTTTTCTGTCATGAGATTCGCGTGTCGGGGCCTCGGTCTTGTGTGTCCGGCTCCCCCCGGTGTTTTTGGGTACCCACCTTGTCCCGGCACGCATGTAGCCTCCTGTGTGGCCGCGCCGGGGCGCGAGCGCCGGGGTCGGGTCAATTCTTGACGACGCGTGAAAGCTGTGGCGCGGCCGCGTAGTGGGGGGGCTCGTAGGGGGCTCGGAGTTGGGGCTCGGCTCCTCACTCAGCCGGAGTTTCACTATATACCGAAAACGCGGGGATCGAATGAGATGGATCGAATACGCCATTATATACACAGGCCTTAAACAGGCCGGATATGCGCGCTAACCCAAAAAGTCGACCCACTGCTCAATGACCGTGGGCGAGCCGTACCAAGGTGTGCCGAGCAGCCGCGTGCCGCTGCCGGGGACGAAGGCGATGTGGAAGGCATCGACCTCGCGCTGCTCGGCGCCCTCAAGATGCGCGCAGCCGATGGGCGTGATACCATCGCCCTCAGCGAACGCATCGCCGCACAGCGGCAGGTAGCTCGCAGTTGCAAGTAGCGCCCCGAGCTCGGGCTTCAGCGCACCTCGTACCGCGCGGCTGCCGACGGTCAGGTAGCGGAGCTCCTTGTGGTATGCGCCCGGGTAGCGCTCCTCGACATAGCGCAGCAGGCCACGCGTCTGGTCGATGGTGCGCAGAAAGCCCTCGGGCGGCGGCGTGTGTGGAGTGCCGAGGGTCACAAGGGAGGCGAAGGCGGCACGCTTCTCGGCGCTCAGAGCTCCAAGGTAGGCGCGCACTATCCACCCTCCAATGGAGTGGGCCACCAGATGGATAGGCCGCCCCGCGAATGGGCCGCTTGCAAGCTCGTCAACAGCCCTGTCGAGCGCCTCGAAGTAGAAAGGGAGCGCTGTCTCGGGCGCCAGCTCGCATTTCCAGTACTCGGGCGTGAGCGCCGCGGGCACGAGCCGTAGCCAGTCGGTGAACGCGAGTGGGGTGACGCTCACCGGGTGGCCGCGAGCGCGCAGCGCGTCGACGAGCTCGCTGTAGTCTTTTGCCGTCCCGAACTGCGCCGGGCAGATGAGCACGGGATCCCGCGACAACGACTCGGGCGGCGTCGGCGGCGGCGGCGGCGGCGGTGGCGTCAGAAGCTTCTCTAGCTCGGGGTCATCTGGCTCGCTCTCGGGCACGAGCACGAAGAGCGAGCCCTTGTTGCCGCGCGACAGGCGCAGCGATGGCGAGAGGTAGTCAGTCTGTAGCCACCCCTTCGCATTGTCACCGAGTAGGTCGAACGGAACGGGGTATGGCAGCGAGAGTGTGCCTCGCCAAAGGGCGCGCAGCAGCACTCGGCCGCCGGTGAAGCGGAAGCCAAGCCGATTCGCCTGCGGCTTGCCGTCGAGCGCCGCCTCGATGGCGATGACGGCGCGAGGCGAGAAGTCGACGACGTTGTTTATCCTTGGCGAGGAACCGTTGAGCTGCGACGGCGAGACTCGAAGGCTCCGAGGGGATTTGAGAACTATTAGGCACAGGCCATAGGCAAGGGCAGTCGAGTCTTTGCGCGCTGAGGGGCGATGGCGTTCGCCATCGTACCTCTAGGACCTGATAGAGGCGGCTAACCGATCCGGAGGATGACACCAGATTTTGGATAGGACTCGGGCCAGTGCCAGAAAGGTAGCTGCGCCAGCTCTGGACCGAGAAGATCTCGACGTCCTCGCCGGGCTTGCCCTGGAAGAGCACACGCCAGCGACCAGGCAGGAGCGGCGAGGCGTTAGTGTCGTCACCCGATGCGCCGCGCTCCTCCAGTATTGTGGCGAGGCGGAAGACCTCCGCCTTGTCGGCGGATGAAAGGCCCTTGCCTCGTGTGGAGCCCTCGAGGAGCGCCAGGAGTGCGTTCTCCTCGTGTACTGCTGAGACGGAGAGCACCGGGGCACACGGTGCCCGCAGTGGCCGCGAATATGGCGGAGTTGCCGAACGCAAAGCCACGGACACCGGAGTGCAAAGGAGAAGAGAAAAAAGGGACACCCTCATCCCCGCGGCGGCGGCGGGCGGTGCGGCACAACTCACTCCTCCCCGTTTTCCCCACAGGGGAGTCGGCCCGGCGCCGGCGCACGGCGGGGGAGCCCCCAAGCAAGCAAGCAAGCAAGCTCCTTCTCCGCCCACCCTTTCCTACCCCGTTGGCTACAGGGGTACTCGGTTGCGCTGGTTTAGGTACTTGTGTGTGTCGACTAATTAGCTTGTTTAGCTTGCTTGGGAGCCCCCCTTCACAATGAGAAAAGAGGGGCTGGGCACAACTCGCGTCACTTGGAGGAAATTTGAGGGAAACTACTCACCCGCGAGAATGAGAAAACAAGGTTGCGCTGGCGACACGACAGCTCCGCCCGGTCGATGTCCCCTCCCCTTGCGACGGTAAGTACACACCGGGTTGGAACCGGGACACTCACGCGGTTCACACGTTCACACTTCGAAGAGGGTCAGACGAACCTTGAGACGAACGAAACTTGCGTCTTGCGACGAAAAAGAGAGAAGTTAGAAGACGCACCGGTCCACTCTGACGGGCGGTAGAAGTTACGTGCCCCGCGTAACCGCGCCAGGAAAACGGCAAGGACGAGAACGAATAGCGCACCGGCCACGTTAGTCGTTACGGCCCGGTCGACGAGCGAGATACCATTCGTCCGGCTTACACACCATCCGCTGTTCCTGATCTTATCCTGATCTGGAGACTGTGCCCCTTGAGTGTGCGCTGAAAACACAATCATGGCAGCGTGTTCTTGTTCTGACTAGTACATGTACGAGTAGTTACAATAGCTCAAGGCCTCTCAACGCAACGCGGATCGCGGGATCCGGCCCTGCTCCACCCCATGCTCCACCTCCGCATCCGCCCAGCCTTGCCAGTAGTATACTTCTTGCTGCTGCTCGAGTTGGGCAATCTTTGCGTGCGCCTCGACGAGCTGTCTTCGGAGCTCGCTCACCTCGTCGGCGCCATCCCCAATATTGGCGGGCGGGGTGCCGTCCGAAAAGGAGCTCCGCGAGCGCTCCTTGAGAGGGGAGAGGGCGGCGCACACGCGCAGCTGTGCCTCCTCATCCTTGAGTCCAAGCTCGGCGCCCAAGTCGACAGGCCGAAGCTTCAACAGTGCTCGTCCATCCACCTTTTTGGCCGCGAAGTAGGAAGCACAATCACCTACACCCGACTCAAAGAGCCAAACCTGCACATCCTCCTGCGTCCACAGATGCGTGGCCAGTGGTTGCTGCTCGTGGGGACCCTCGAAACCATACGTGGTCGATGGCGATGCTGTCACAACCAACGTTTTGGCCATGCCGCGGTGCGTTGGAGGGACATGCCTGTCGTACGGGTCCTTTGCATAGCCAGAGCGCATTGTGCCGCCAAGCCAGAGCGCATTGTGCCGCCAAAGAAGACAAACTTGACCGTTTCGGGCGAAGACGGAAAACTCACGAGGATCGGAGTACTGCTGAGGGTGCCATGGTGTGCTGGCCGGAGTACCGGAGGACATGGGAGCTTATTGGGAGGGGACCGCTCTTGTACATTTTCCTCATACCGGTACATTGTATCAGCGGTTCCGCCCCCTGCGGGCATCGTACATGTATCCTCTCAGCGCACCAGCGACATGCACATTTTCCGCCAGTCCGGCGCCAGAGAAGCACAACAAGAGTTCGACAGGGAACTCAAACTTGGACCGAATCGGCCATCTTTCGGAACGTGCTTCTTGCCCGCCGGACCGCCTCTTTCAGCGCGAAACACGTGGTCCCATGATAGACGCGAACAACGATCTCGAGCACGCGCCCTCGGCGGTACCCTTGAGTCAGGAAGCGCGCACCATTGGCCGCCGGCGCTCCGGCGAGCGTGATCGTTCCGGCGCCCGTGCGGCCGAACAGTTCGCAGCTGGGGCGCAGGTGCGTGTCAAGCTGGGCCCGAGGACGGCGAGCTGGTGCGCAGGGCAAGAGGGCACCGTCATATCCATCGGGCGGCAGGTCGAGATTGATCTGGGCGGCCGCATCTGCAAGATCAACCCGAATGAGCTCGAGCTGCTCGTCTCCGAAGAGCTCGATGCCTCGCTTCTGCAGCTTGCGGAAGACATGTCACTGATGGCGCCGGCACCCTCGCCGCCTGCGCCCACGCCGCCTGCAGCTGAGCCAAATGGCGCCGTGCGGGCCGCGGCCGCGGCAGAGGCAACGGTGCAGTCGCCGCGCAGACGCTCGCCTAGCAGTGAGGAGCGGCGGCAGCAGCAGCAGGGCAGTGCAACTTCGGCAGCGGCAGCGGCTGTGCACGCGGGCGTGAGCCGGCGGCTCGGCGTGTCACGCCGTGAGCGTGGCATCAGCTCTGGCGCGAGCGTGGCCCAGGGCGCAGCAGCTGATGACGAGGCGATCTCAGACGCGGCACGAGAGGCGGCGGTGCCTGCAGCCAGTGTGGAGGAGGCTACGGTAGAGACGGTGGAGGCCGAGACAGTGACAGACCCAGCCGTCGAGGGGTCGGCAACCGAGGACGCGGAGGGGGGGGGGGGCGTGCGTCTCGCGCGATGGCCGTTACCCCGCTCAGTCTTTCAGCCAATCGAGGCAGCCGGCGCGGAGGCCGAATTTCCGTCTCGTCGGCTGCGAGCACCGGCGCAGTCAGTGCTGCCTCCAACGGCCGCAGAAGCAGCGCGCCGTTGGTGGGCAGAGCGCCCGGCCAGGAGAGCGATGGCCCAGAGGGCACGGGTGAAGCCGAGAACGCTGCGGGCTCCTTGGCCTTGGACCGGAGCGATGGCGGTGCTGTGCCACCGGTTGCCACGGCCACCATGGCAGTGTCTCCCCCGCCGGCGGTGACCTCGTCAACGACGGTGGCTGCACGCTCGCGCGGTGGTGCGGTGCGGCTCGGCCTCGGAGGCAGCGGCGGCAGCAGCGGTGGCAGCAGTGATGGCGGCGGCGGCAGCGGCGGCGGCGGCGGCGGCAGCGGCGGCGGCAGTGGCGGCGGCAGCGGCGGCGGCAGCGGCGGCGGCAGCGGCGTCGGCAGCGGCGGCGGCAGCGGCGGCGGCAGCGGCGGGGGCTGCGGCGCTGGCTCTGCCTCGCCACGTGGCGCATCGGCTGTGCCGAAAGCGTCAGCCCGCTTTGGAGGGAACTCTCGTCGCGCGGCCGGCTCGCCCAATGACACAAGCGCGTCGGTGCGCGCGGCGGACATGACCTCGTCCGAGCGCTCGGGAATTCGATCGACCGTCGGCGGTTCTCGCGCTTGGGGGGGGCGCAGCAGTGACCGCAGCGGTGGCGCCACGGCAGTTTCGGACAAGGCTACGAGCCGTGCACTCTATGCATGGCTCCAGGCCAAGAATGAGCGCGACTACGCCACCGCTGATGCACTGCGCGCCGAGCTGCGAGCCAAGGGAATCGAGCCCGAGGAGGTCACCGCCAGTCTGCGGATGGCAGCGGCGCTCGCCGTGGCGAACGCCGACGAGCGTGTCAGGTCCGAGAAGCTGGGTGGTGGTGGCGGAGGCGGCGGCGGCGGCAGAGCCGCATGGGGCGATCGGGCCGAGCCCGTCATGGAGAGCCTCGAGGAGCAGTTGGGCCTCAAACCGCCGGTTCATTCTGGTCGAGTAGCCGAAGTGCTACGCCAGCAACACGAGAGCGCACGGGGTGGTGGCGCTCGTGACGGCGCTCGAGGCACGGCGGCCAGGCAGTTGTCGTCATCAGCAGGTGCTCGTGGCGGCGCTCGAGGCACGGCGGTCAGGCAGTCGTCGTCCTCGGCAGGTTTGCCGTCCATGGCTCGCGTCGACGCCGAGGCACTCGCCGAAGAATGGATGCAGGCGCGTAGGGATCGTGACTACGCCACCGCCGATGACATCCGCGCGCGGCTGCGTGCGCACGGGCTGGAACCTGACGAGATCGCCGCGGAGATCGAAGCGCACGGACGCACGCCCACCGGCGCTCATACGGCGCTTGGCGGCAGCGGTATCAGCAGTGCCAGCGGCGGCGCGAGCGCTAGCGAAAATGTGAAGCTTGACGGGTACAAGCCGACAGTGGAGCGCCCCGAAGGCCTTGCGTTCGGCCCGACTGACGCGGCCAAGAACCACAAGGACGGTGGCACGGGAGGGCTGTTGGCGCTCAATTATTCAGCCATCGAACCGCTGCCGGAGGGGATTGGCTTCACCGTGACCAGCTCGCATTTCTCGGCGACGGCCCAGCCGCTCCTCGCGCTCAAGCGGATCCAGTTGGAGGAGGAGGCCAGGGAGAAGGAGAAGATCCGTCAGCGCAACGCGCAGCAGCGCAATCGCAACTGAGTAGTGGCGTGGCGGCGCGGGTGACGTGGCTCCGGCCGACGACTCAGACACCTTCGTCGGCTGTGCACAAGCTCACCCTGGTCCCTTCAGGCAGTCTGCTGCTACGGATTGGCGTCTGCCGTGCAATATGATACATACATCCCATCAAACTTGAGAGTTCGTGTGTGTGGCTCATGTGGCATGACCCCGTGCTGAGACCGCGGGAGGCGGTGAAGACGTGCGTCGTGGGCGTGAGCTGGCAGAGGAGCGAGGAGCGCCGATCATCGTCCGGCTCGGACCGCCAGACCGTGCCCGCGCGTTTGGATTTGGTGATTAGACGACGGCAGCGGGGGGCACGTGACGCCCGGCGAAAGTCCTCAGCGCGGCCGGTGTGGCGAGAGTCGCGGGCACGGCATTCACAGCCCGAGCTTCAGGATCGCGTGCTGACTGCTGAGACCGTGTGAGAGAAGTGCGCCGAACCTCAGAACAAACGCACCGTCGGCGTCGCGCGCGCCGGCGGTAAAAATCGCCGGTCAAGCGGTCGAGTAATGTTATAGTAAAACTCCGAACGAAAAAGACCCGGCCCTATGTATCGACCTATGTAAGCGCTCTAAGTGAAGGGTCGTGGCTTGAATCCTCCGCAGCCGCAGAGGTTTTTCTGCTTCAGTCGTTCTGGGAGAGAGACTGCAGCGCGGCCGCGACCGCAGGTGTGATGAGCTCCAGCTCACGCTGCATGTCGCGCAATGCATCCCTCACCTCCTCGAACAAAAATTCGGACGTGTCGGCCGCGGCGAGCGCCTTGGCTGACTGCTCGAGACGCGCGGCTGCTCGCATCGCCTCGCCCGCGCAGATGTAGGACGTGGTGCCCTTGAGCTGGTGTGCGAGCTCGCCGAGCCGCTTGAAATTGCGCTGCTCCCACGGCCCGCGGAGTCGCTCGAAGGCGTTGATGTCGTACCGGCTGAGGGCCATCCGCACGAGCTGGTGGTTGCCACCAAAGATGTTCTGGATCTCGCTCAACGAAAAGGGAGAGCGCCCGGCAGCTGCGTTGCTCTGTACGGCGACCGAGGGCGCTACGACGGACGACGCTTCGGCGCTGGCAGTACAGCTGACATCTCCGCAGGCGCTGGCAGTACAGCTGACATCTCCGCAGGCGCTGCCGGCGCCGGAGCTGCTCGCGCCGCTGGAGATGCACGAGGCGAGGGGCGCCGCCGCAATTGAGCCAGCTTCGCTGTCAGCGTCAAGCTTCGAGTGCGACGAGGGCCGAGACATGGGCTTTTCAGGCAAACGGGAGATGGAAACAACCGTTTCCGGTGCAACCGGCACATCTGAAGCCAAGGCGAGGACTGAGTCGTGGCTGGGCGTGCGGCTTGTGATTTGGGGAGAGGCAGAGGGTGAGGCGGAGGCCGAGGCCGAGGCGAATGAAGAAAGTGAGAAAGAGGTAGAGGCAGTGGCCAGCCCAGACGTAAAGGTGGTTTCGGCGGTGGTGGCAGAGGCGGGCTCCAGAGTCCCGCCTACAGAAGCGCTCGTTGACGCTGGCCCGCAAAACGAGCCGCTGCCGCCGCCACATGAGTTTGTCTCCCATGACGACGGGCAAGGCATCTGCAGCATGGAACGCGAATGCTCCTTCATGAGCGCTACCAGGGGCGTGTCGCGGGAGACGAACGAGCCCTCCCGCGACACAACCTTGGGCGCGAGGAGCTGATTGGCGGCGCCGCACACGCTTGCCGTTGCAGCTGCGGGAAGCTCCGTCCCGGGCGCCAGCGCTGTCTGAAAGTCGGTCAGCAGCGCAGTGCTGTTTACATGTACGGCCACCTTATCTCTCAGCACGGGCCAAGAGAGCGGCTTGGTGATGTAATCGTCCATCCCAGCTTCGAAGCACGCATCCTTATCGGTAGACATGGCATACGCGGTCACGGCGATGATAGGGAGCGCCGGGCGTGAGGGCGGACCGAGCTGCGCGGTGCGATCGGGTAGGGCGGGAGCGGCTCTTGCGAGGCTTGTAGGAGGCTCGGGCAGCACGCCGGTGCGCTCCCACGCTCGCAGGGCGCGGGCCGCTTGGAATCCGTTCATCACGGGCATGTCGCAATCCATCAGCACCAGGTCGAAGGGCTTGCCAGACGTTGGCAACCACGCGCGTTTGCAGTCCCGGCTGATAATCAGGCTGACCGCTTCCCAACCATCGAAGGCGACGGTGACCCGATGGCCAAGCAGCTCGAGCATCTGCTTTGCCACGTCGACGTTGTAGTCGTTGTCCTCGACGATGAGCACGTCCGCAGTCCGGGGCTGTGCGATGCCAGACAGTCCGGGGCTTTCCGGCAGCATCGGATCATTCAGGAGCAACACGTCACGCGTAGGTGAGCCGACGGAGGTCATTGAGGAGATCGCGGTCTGGGGATGCGCGAGGGCGAGGGCGAGCTGCACGAACACGCGCGAGCCTTTGCCCAGCTCGGAGTGCAGCCAGATGCGCCCACCCATCAACTCGACGAGTTGCTTGCAGATGGACATGCCCAGCCCGACGCCCGAGTTCTCGGGCGCTGACGAGCGATGCGTGCGGGCGAAGCGCTCGAAAATCACAGTCTGATCCTCGGGAGAAATGCCCACCCCGGAGTCCGCGATCTCGAAGATCAAATGGACTACATCAGCCTCGCCGCCCGCGGCGCGAGGTGGGGAGGCTGGTGAATCGTCCTCGGCCGACAGCGGCGCGCTCGAGGTGGAGGACTTTTCGAAAGAACAAGAGGGCGAGGCGCAGGTCGTGCATCGAGCGGAGAGGCGCACATGGCCCTGGGGAGTGAACTTGAGCGCATTCCAGAGAAGATTGAGCAGCACCTGCTGCACGCGTATGCTGTCGCCCACGAGGGCGCCCTGGCAGATCCCGTCGAGGGCGGGCTCGATGTCCAGCTCCAAGTCAAGACCTTTGTCGAGCGCCTTCGGGCGCACCAGCGCAATCGTCTCCTCAAGCAGAGCGCGGAGCGAGAAGGCTCTCATGTCGAGCTCGAGCCGACCCGCCTCGATGCGCGTGATGTCGAGGATGTCGTTGATCAGGTTGAGGAGCAAGTTGCCCGAGTTGAGAGCCTGCTTGAGGAAGCGGCGCACCTTATCGGGCAGGCCCGCCTCGCCCTGCCCGCTCGAGCCCATGGCGAGCTGCAGCATGCCAAGCAATCCGTTGAGTGGGGTGCGCATCTCGTGTGACATGCATGCCAGGAAGGCGTCCTTGGCCTCGTTTGTGCGCTTGAGCTCGTGGTTCTGCATGGTGGCCTCGAGCATACGCCGTCGCATCGCCACGTCCTCGCCCACGCACACGACACCCACCACACGCCCGTCCGGGTCCCGTTTTGGCTCGACGCTTATCTGCAGCTGGATGCGGCGTGCATGCACCTTGGATCGCATCTCAAAGTCGAAGCATGCACAGCGCTCGCCTGCGAGGGCTTGGCGCAGCACGCGTCGAATGGGAGCCTCGAGCATCGTGCCGAAGCTGAGGCTGCTGCCGCTGCGGCTTAGACTGCTGCCACTGCGGCTTGAGTTCCGATTTCGGCTGCTGTTGCTCTCATCGTCGCCCTCCTCGAATGTGCCCTCCAGTAGGCAGATGTCCTGCCCTTCGATCTCGCGGCGCTCGATCGACGTGATCTCGGAGATCTTGCGGTTCCACGCGGTGACGCGCATCGCGGCGTCGACCGCGAAGATTGGCGCGTTCGCCGTGTCGATCAGGGACGTGAGCTCCTGATTGATGGCGTTGACCTCGGCGGTGCGCTGCAGCAGCTCGCCGTTGATGGCCGCGAGACGCTTCGAGTAGAGACGCGACGTCAGCTGGTCGACCACCATCGCCGCGAGGATGGTCAGCGTCTCTCGATCCTCGGCGTCCATTGGCGGCCGCGGCGTTGTGTCGATCACGCATAGAGTGCCCATCTTCTGCGGCCCTGTGTCTGGCGAGATGTTGACCACGAGCGGCGCTCCCGCGTAGTACCGGATGTTCGGATCGCCAGTCACCAGCGGGTTTTGACTGAAGCGAGGGTCGAGCGTCGCGTCCGGGACCTCAAAGATCTCTGGCGCATCTGGCATAATGGCATGGGCGCAGAAGGCAAGATCGCGAGTCGTCTGCATGACGTCGAGCCCGTAGCATGACTTGAACCATTGGCGATGGTCATCAACGAGCGAGACGAGGGCGATGGGCACTCGGAAGTTTCTTTTGGCCATTTTGGCAATGTGGTTGAAGGCCGCATCGGCAGCTGCGGCGCAGCACAAGCAGAAGCGCCAAGGTGAGCAAGGTGGCCGGTGAGAGGAAACAAGAAAGGCGGTGGTACGTACCGGTGTCGAGGATGTCCAGCCCTCTCAGCACTTGCATGCGCCTCTCCTCGTCAGGATGCACCGGCGCGCCATAGGCTTTGGTCGGGATCGCGTCCACGCTCATTGGTGTAGTCGTACGATCAGGTCTCGCGAGGCTACATTGTTTACGTGTTGTGCGTACCTGCAGGTACCGTGATCATAATGAATGGGCTAACGTGTTGTAAATTTTTGGAGCGGAACATCAGCGAACCACAATATCTCCAGGGGTGTTAGGGTATTCAGACTGACAATGCAGCAAACATATCGGCCTATCAACGGTAATCATGGCTGGCGCGGCGCGGCCCGTCGCGTTGCTCACGTTGCTCGCATGCCTGCTCATCATGCTCGCGCAAGATATGAGCATCGTGACCGACTCGCGAGATGTTTTCACGAGCGTCCTCACGCACGGCTCCGCCGGCACGGGCAGCGGTCTGCTCTCGGCCGCTGAGTTCGACATAGGCAGCGAAATCTTCACCGGACTGGCAGAGCGTGGATCACTCACCACACATGCTTCTGGAGACCCGCTATCTGGCAAGGCGTGTCCCCCTGGTTGCGAAGCGCATGGCACGTGCAACCGCGAGCTCGGTGTATGTGATTGCATAGCCTACATGGGCGGGCCGGCGTGTGATGTGAGCCTCGTGCCGGGATGCCGCAAGCTGTGGGGTCTCGAGCTGCCGATTCCGCCGTGCCAGGCGCTGGAAATGGATTTGCCGGAAAACTTCGGGTTCCCGCCCTCGTGCGAGTGCCTCGCTGAGTGCCACGCGCTCAACGCGCGCCTCGCCTACGTGGACCATTGCGTGAACGCCAGCGGCAAGTTCTACACGGCGGGCTCCGAAGGGTGGCCGCCTAAGCCCGGCCCGCCCGCGCCATATCCGTGGAAAGACCCCTGGGGCGACGGCCGCTGGATGCGCCAGGCCTACTTCCAGGGCAAGCGAGGCGTGGGCGAATCGGAATCGTCGCTCTTGGCGCGCAATTTGGCTTTGGCATCCAAGCTGACCAGCGACGGCGAGGCGAGCGTGCGCGGCAAGCTGTGCAGTGGGCGCGGCCTGTACACGGAGGTCATGCCATGGGCTAACCCGGGCAGGTACACAGCGAAGTACTGCCACTGCTTCCCCGGCTGGTACGGCGAGCAGTGCCAGCTGGGACCGGGTGACGCCGCCGCGCCTGCGGTGAAGCAGGTATGCGTGCATGCGTGCTCAGGGCGCGGGATTTGCAAGCTCAACATGTGTCACTGCGTGCCGGGCACCTGGGGCATCGACTGTGGGATGGGGATGCCTGATGCAGCCGCAGCCAACCTCGCCGAGCTCGAGCAGCGCCGTCGTGGGCTCGGTGCCCCATATGGATGGCCTTCGACGATGCTCGCCACACCCGCGCCTACGCTGCCTTCGCCGGCCAGCAAACAGCTCAAGATCTTTGTGTATCACCTGCCGCCGCGCTTCAACGTGTGGCTCGCGGCGCACTTTCGGCGCACCGGCCGTTGGGACCAGTCCTACCTCTACTCGCTGGATGCGAAGCTGCACCGCTGGCTGCTGCGCTCGCCTTACCGCACTCTCGACCCAGCCGAGGCCGACTACTTTTTTGTGCCTGCGTATCCATCCCTCGGCTTCTACGACTACGAGTTCGGGCTGTACTGGCTCGCGGGGCGCGGCCATCTGTTCCTGCGCGAGGCGATGGACTATGTGCGCATGACGCACCCGTGGTTCAACCAGAGCAGGGGCGCCAACCACCTGCTCGTGATGACCAACGATAAAGGCGCCACCTTCATCCGCGGCTCGGTGCCGCAGCTCGAGAATGTCAATTTGATCACGCAGTGGGGATGGGTCCGCCCGCACATCCACCGGCGTGGCACCGACGTCGTGGTGCCGCCCATGCTCAAGGTCGATAAGCTTATCGGTGAGTCGCCTTTCATGGGAAGAGAGGACAAGCTCACCGCGTACATGGGCGCCTCCTCCTCCGGCTATGCGTACCTGCTCTCCTTCGTGGGCTCGGTGCGCTTCCACACGCCAGGCTACTCGATGGGCGTACGCCAGAAGATATTTCGGCGCTACAACCAGACGGAGCGCTTCTTCCTACGCGACCTGCGCGGCGACTCCTACAAAGGCCCGCGTAAGGCTCTCGACCCCAGAGAGTACCTGCGCGTGCTGCAGCAGTCCAAGTTCTGCCTCGCGCCGAGCGGCATGGGCTTCTCGACGCGCTCGTACGAGTCGATGGCGCAGGGCTGTGTACCTCTCATCATCCAAGACGATCCTGACAGCAACACCACCGTTGACCAGGCGTTTGAAGAGATTTTGCCCTGGACCAAGTTTTCGCTTCGCCTCAAGCAAACGGATATCCCGAACCTGCCGAAGTTGCTCGCCGACTATCCCGACGAAAGGTGGCGCGAGCTGCGCCGCAACCTCGCATGCGCGTGGCCACGGACACTCTGGCTCAACTCGGACAATGAGGCGCCCGGCATTCAGAAGGATGAAAAGGGCAAGGCGAACGCGACGGCCTCGCTGGGGGCGCAGGGGTACCTCTCGAATTACGATGCGATGGAGTCTATCATGCACACCCTCAGACGCCGGCTTGCGCGCAAAAGGGGTGAGGCGCTCCCGCCCTTTGAGTGGCGCACGCCTGCCTCGAGCTGCAAATCGGTCCAGGGACCCTCGATTCAAACCGAGGGGCCGGTGAGCGCTGCCTCCTAGAGACGCGGGGCGCTACCGGCGCATGCTCGATGCGAGCTTCATGAGATCCCATTCCCGCCAGCGCAACTCGTGACGCCGCAGTGCGCCAGACGCTGTCGGGCCAGCCGCGCGGGACACCGGCCTCATGCGCCAGGGGCCGGGGGCGGCTGCAGTGAGCCCGTCGTCTAGTTTTGACTTCAGACGGGGTGAATTCTCGACACATCGCGGTTGTCTAACAAAGTAATCGTTGATACTACTACCGTTCATGACTTACAGTCTCTAGAGGAGGAAGGCGCCATTATTTCACACAAGCACCCGGGATCTCTTGCTGCTGCTCGGAGCATCCTGGCGCTGCAGTTTAGGCCCATGAAAGCGTCATCGAGCGCCTGCTGACCTTTGCTGGACCAGATCGTGTCCATCTGCCTCAGTATCCTCCGGCAATCTTCCTGTTCGGAGGATATCCGCCGCGGTGTTGTGCTGCGGCTGGCATTGACAAGCGTCTGCACTTCTGAGGTCCCTTGAAGCATGAGCTCCGCACAGCCTAGCTCGTGCCACTGCGGCAGCGATTCCGCATCAATGCTCGCTCCATTTCTGTCTAACTTAAGCAGCAGTAATCTGCAGATAACTGATGCAGCTGAGGGAGGCACCGTCAGTGCCGCGAGTACAAGCACCCTGTCCATGTTTCCGCAAAGGTGTGATCGGTCCTTCATTCACAGTCCTTGGTTAACTCGACACCCAAGACACCGGTTCACCACACAGTGATCAACACGGGAAGACACACAGGGCGCGACTACTTGTGGTTATAACTCGACCACACAGGTGACTTCAACCGACGGGAAGACGCGGTAGTAGTAGTAGTAGTAGTTCAGTAATAGTTTCGAGTAATAGTTCAGTAGACACTGCAGGCTGCACACGACAGGGCCATGCACAGGGCGCGAGTGTGGCCATTCACGGGCAAGTCAGGAATCCAAAACAAGGTACTTATTTCACAGCACGACACAGTCTCTCAACGGTACGAGGAGTCGCAACGGGACCGGTCTCGGGCGTATACGGCGACGGAGATCCCGACGCCATCCCCCCCGGCGTTACAAGTCTACATTACACACGCTCACACACATGTCGATGACGTTCTACCAGCTTGAGTTGGCACGGAGGCTCCATAATCACGTTCTGTTTTTCTGGCTCATCGCCGCGCCACGCACAGCTTCTTCAGCCTCGCGCGGATGTCGACCATGCGACGGTTCAGTTCGGTGAGCCTCTCCTCAACCAGCTGCTTGTGCTGGCGCTCGGTGGCCGTGCGGCCCGCGGAGAGCGGCATGCGCGTCTGCTCGGCCTCGAGGCGATCCTTCATCACGGACAGGTGCATCAGCTCGCGCTCGAGCGGCGCGATCGCCTCGTGGCTACGCTGGGCGAGTTCGTCGTCGACGGCGAAGGGCACCACATCCTTGGCCGCCTCGAGCACGGCAAACAGAAAGGGGTCGGCGGAGGCTAGCGGCGCTCCTGCTTGCGGCGGTGCCATTGCGTCTGACGGCGGCGCCAGCTGGCTTGGCTGTGGTGCCAGCGTTGCTAGGCCTCCGCCACGGCGGTGACTGGCTCGCACGCAAGCGGGCACGGAGGGCGCCGCGACGTCCTGCAGGCCGTCCGATGGTCGGCATGCGACGCCTCGCTCCCAAACGAGCGCGGGCGCCGCGAGTGGGCCAGATGCGGTGCTGGGCGCAATAGCTTGGCCGGAGAGCAAATTGAACGCGGGGGCTACCACGGAGGGCGCACCACGCCGCCCACCGCGTCGTTCCGGCGCCGTCCGGCCCGCCGTGAAGGGTTCAAGCTTTGGCGCTCGAGAGAGCGCGATCGCGGCATCCCCGGCGACCCAGGCGACAGGCTGCGGCCGCGTCCTCTCGAGCACCTTCATGGGCGACGCGGGCGACACGGCAGCGTTGGTGGCCAGAGCGACGGCAGCGGGGGGCGGCACGTCGGGCACCGCCGCCGGCGAGGAGTGCTCGCCAAAGTTTAGAGCCCGAGGGGGCAGCGGCGGCGGCGGCATCTCGCGTGCATGCTGAGCCCCAGGCGGCTCGTGAGGAGGCAGCGGCGGTGGCGGTGGTTGCGGCGGCGGTGGCGGTGGGAGCGGCGGTGGTGGCGGAGGTGGGAGCGGCGGTGGCGGCGAGGACGGCACTGCAGCTCTGGATCTGCCACGGCCCTCTTCAGGGCGCATCGGCTCGACATCCGGAGCGCTTTCACCCACATGGCGCGGTGCGGCAGCTCGATGGGGGGCAGCCGCTGCATCTGCCGCCCTCGCGTCCAGCGGCATCGGCACGGGCGCAGGGCCTGGGTTCGGCACTGCCTTGAGTGACGTCGTGCGCGCTGCCTTCTCGGCGTCGTCCAGACGCAGACGCAGCGAGGCGTTCTCCCGGAGCAGCCGCTGCATCGCGTGCCGTTCCTCCGCCTGCACACGCTGCGCCTCCGCGTAGGCCGCCCGCACAGCCTCTGCGTCGGCACGATGCGCTTGCGCCGCAGCGCTCGCGTCGTCGCGCTCGCGTAACGCACCCGTGAGCTGTGAGAGCAAGGAAGCCTCACGCTGCTGGAGAGCGCGGATGACGGCGCCATCGCGTGAACCACGCGCAGCCCCCTCGCGCAGCTCCGCGCGCTGCCGCTGCTCTGCCGCGCGTGCCTCGCTCATTGCCGCCTCGAGCTGTGCGTGAGCGCTGTTCACCCTGCTGAGCTCCTCAGAGGCGTAGTCGAGCTGCCGGCGTAGCGAGACCAGTTCCATGGCCGTGACACGGCGCGCCTCCCGTTCAGAGTGGAGCTCCTCGCGCACAGCCCGCAGCTCGTAGCAGAGCTCAGAAGAGCTGAGTGCGCCGATTGAGGCGCCAGGATTTGGCACGGCGGCGGGTGCATTGGCAGCGGGAGCCGTTGCGGTACTTGTCCAGCAGCATGCTCGCGGAGCTCGTGCTGGAGGTGGCACTTCTGGCACAGGCGCCGCCGGTGCTTGTGCCGGGGCTGGCACCGGCACAGCCTTGGGCGGTGGGTCCGGTGGCAGACCTTGGTCACTTCCTCCTGCTCCGAGCCGTGAGAGCCAATCTTCGTACTGAAAATTGTCGGTGGGCTTGCCGGATGCGTGCATGGGCGTGTCGGGTTGATACGCCGCGAACCGTAGCGTCGAGTCGAGGTCGGCCTCGTCCATCGCGCCTCGTCCAGAGGCGCACGAAAGAGCCAGTAGACGCACGAAAGAGCCAGTAGAAGAAGAGAGAGGGCGCCTAGAACCGTGTTCACGGGAACAGTAGATGTACATGTATCCGACAAACACCGATGGAAACACTTCAGGTGATGTGCGCAATCCGACCCTTCATCTAAGATTTGGGGAGAATTGTTGGAACTTTCAACTTCGCGGCAGTTCTCGACGGTCACAGCCAGAGCGAAAAAAACCTGGGAGCCGACGGCGTAGTAGGAACCCGAGGAGCCGCCATGTAAGCCACGCCATTCCAATCCCCCCCCAGCAACATGCACCTGGACACCTCCCTGCATTTCGCTCCGTTGCTCTGCCGTTGCTCACCAGGCCCCGACCGCCTCACGCGTGAGAACTGACGGCGACGGCATCATGTCGACTTGGCAGGTTTGGCATGGGCAAGAAGAAGCCCGCATCTAACGATTCGGTTGCGAGAATCTACTCCTTTGACAAAAAGAAGGACCTGCTGGGCACGGGAAATTTTGCCGAAGTTTTCAAGGGCACCCTGGGCCAACCGCGCAAGTTTGCCACGGCTGAAGATTACGCGAGGGTTGCAAAAACGGATGACAAGGGGAACACCGCCTTCGACTACGCCGCTGTGGTCAAGAGCAGAGATATGAAGGAGGGTGGAATGTATGCGCTCAAGGTCATTGACAAGGCCAAGGTGGAGGAAATGAACGACATCGAGCGGGAGATTGAGATCATGCACAGCGTGACGCATCCCAACATCATCCAGCTCTACGAGGTCTTCCACGAGGCGAAGACCGTGACCCTGGTGATGGAGCTCGTGTCGGGCGGTGAGCTCTTTGATCGTATTGTCGACAAGGGTAACTACTCCGAGAAGGACGCTGCCGGCGTCATCGCCCAGCTCTGCGCCGCTCTCGCCTACCTGCACGACAAGAAGATCGTGCACCGCGACCTGAAGCCCGAGAACCTGCTATACGCCGCTCCGTCACCCGATGAGACCCTCAAGGTGGCCGACTTTGGGCTGGCGCGCAAGGTGGCTAAAAAGGGGGAGATGATGAAGACCGCATGCGGCACGCCCGGCTACGTTGCGCCTGAGATCCTTGCGAACAAAGGGTATGACAACACGGCAGTCGACATGTGGTCGGTCGGGGTGATTCTGTACATCTTGCTGTGCGGGTTTCCGCCCTTTTACGAGGAGGAGCTGCCCGCGCTCTTCGACTCGATCCTCAAGGCGCGCTACGACTTCCCCTCGCCTTGGTGGGACACCATTTCCCCACAGGCCAAGAGCCTCGTCAAGGCTTGCCTGACGATTAAGGCCGACCAGCGGATGACGGCTCGTCAGATGCTCGAAGAGCCATGGGTCGCGTCCGAGGCCCCGGCTACGTCGCTGGCTGGCTCGCAGAAGGCGCTCAAGAAGTATATGGCCAACCAGAGGCTGCGCAAGGCCGCGCTCGGCATCATCGCGAAGAAGCGCCTTGAGCGCGCCCTCGAAGATCTTCGGGCAAAGGTGTCCGAATAATCGCGCAGCGGCGGGCTGCGACCGCTCGCAGATGCGCGCGTACTGCCGGAACGACCGGTGCGATGCAGACAATTTGCGCCGTCGGCGCGTGCCTGATCGGGCGACGGCAGGTTGGGGCGCCATCCTTGCGCCCCCCTCCACTGCGTCTCCGCGATACCGATCCATATGACATGATGGAGGGTGTTTCCTCGAGGTTGATTGCGACAAGCAGGCCGCGTGCAACTCGAGCACAAAATGTCTGTGTAACTTCTCATTTGTTGACGAAATTCCGCGTACGTCTGCCGCGTGGCACAAGAACTCCACTGGCACAAGAACACCGCGTGTTCCGATGCTTTCGCCAGCGGTCCTTGCCAATCCGGCGGCACTGGCAAAGCTCGCAGCGCTGAATCCTCTGTCCGAGGCGTCCGCGGCCGCGGCAGCCGGCGCCAGCGCCGAGCGCAAGGGCGCCAAGCGCACGATCGCTTCGTCTGGCAGCAAGGTGAAGGAGGGCGCAGAGCGCATAGGCGGTGACTTCCAGCCGGTGGAGAACCCGGAGTGGCTCAAAGATCGCGACCAGGTGCTCAATGCTGTCATCGCGCGCAACGCTGCGTCCAGCAAAGCTCTTCCCAAGGAACCGATCGTCGTCACGCTGCCAGATGGCAAACAGGTCGACGCCACTGCTTGGGAGACGTCACCGCTCGACGTGGCGACAGGAATCTCCAAGGGCCTCGCCCAGGCGTGCTGCGTCGCGAGCGTGCGCTACACGCGCCGCATCAAGGGCGCCGACCAGGGCATCATCGAGATCGCGGCTGGTCCAGACGGTGAGGACGCCGCTAGCTTCAGCGAGGCGTTTGAGTTGTGGGACCTCGGGCGGCCTCTCGAGGGCGACTGCGATCTGAAGCTGCACAAGTTCGACAGCGACGAGGGTAAGCAGACCTTCTGGCACTCGTCGGCGCACATTCTCGGCGAGGCGCTAGAGGGGCTGTACGGCGCGAAGCTCACCCACGGCCCTCCGACGGCCAACGGGTTCTTCTACGACTCGTACTTGGGAGGCATTGCGGTGACGGAGCAGATGAGCGCTGCGCTCGAGAAGAAGGCACAGGCCATCGTGAGCGCGAAGCAGCCCTTTGAGCGGGTAGTCGTCACCAAGGACGAGTGCCTCAAGATCTTCGATTCCAACCCGTTCAAGAAGGCCATGATCGCGTCCAAGTTGCCTGAGGGCTCGTCGACGACCGTCTACCGGTGCGGACCGTTCATCGACCTGTGCAGGGGGCCGCACCTGCCGAACACGGATCGCGTCAAGGCGTTCAAGTGCATCAAGGCCTCATCGGCGCTCTGGCTCGGCAAGGTGGGCAACGACGATCTGCAGCGTGTGTACGGCGTCGCGTTCGGGGACAAGAAGCAGCTCAAGGAGTGGGAGGAGTTGCAAAAGGCGGCGGCGGAGCGCGACCACCGCAAGATCGGCGTGGAGCAGGAGCTGCTGTTCTTCGACGACCTCTCGCCCGGCTCGTGCTTCTTCCTGCCGCACGGCTGCCGCATCTACAACCGGCTCATCGAGCTGATCCGGAAGGAGTACTTCGCGCGCAACTACACAGAGGTGGTCACCCCGAACATGTACAATCTCAAGCTGTGGGAAACCTCAGGGCACGCAGCCAAGTACAAGGAGAACATGTTCCTGCTCGACATCGAGGGGCAGGAATTTGGGCTCAAGCCGATGAACTGCCCTGGCCACTGTATCATGTTCAAGCACCGCAAGCGCTCGTACCGCGAGCTGCCGATGCGCCTTGCGGACTTTGGCGTGCTCCACCGCAATGAGCTCTCGGGCGCGCTCACGGGGCTCACGCGTGTGCGCCGCTTCCAGCAGGACGACGCGCACATCTTCTGCACCGTCGATCAGATCAAGCAGGAGGTGGCCAACGTCCTTGATATGATTTCGACTGTGTACAAGGCCTTTGGCATGACGTTCGCTCTCAAGCTCTCAACCAAACCCGAGAGCGCGCTCGGCGACCCTGCCACTTGGGTCAAGGCCGAGTCCATGATGGAGGAGGCACTCAACGAGTACTCGGCGAAGACGGGGCAGCCGTGGACGCTCAACCCGGGCGACGGCGCCTTCTATGGCCCCAAGATCGACGTGCAGGTCTTCGACGCGATCAAGCGTGCCCACCAGTGCGCGACAGTGCAACTCGACTTCGTGCAGCCGACGCGCTTCGACCTCAAGTACCAAGCCAAGCCCGAGGAGGGCAGCGACGCGACGGTCGAGGAGCGGCCCGTGATGGTGCACCGCGCCGTGCTCGGCTCGGTCGAGCGCATGATTGCGATCCTAATCGAGCACTACGCGGGCAAGTGGCCATTCTTTCTATCGCCGCGCCAAGCGATGATCCTGCCCGTAAGCCCTGTCTTCGAGCCCTACGCGCAGGAGGTGCAGAAACAGGTGCGCCTTGCGGGCTTCTTCGTCGACGTCGACCTCTCGCATCGCACGCTCCCCAAGATGGTGCGCGAGGCGCAGGTCGCCCAGTACAACTACATCCTCGTCGTAGGTAAGGAGGAGATGGAGAAGGGCACCGTCAACATCCGCACGCGCGACAACGTGGTTCAGGGCTCGAAGACCATCGCTGAGCTCCTCGCCGAGTTCGAGAAAATGATGGATGACCGCACGCTCGACGTCGAGCTCGGCGTCCCCAAGTCGGCCGACAAAGGCGACGCCGAGCAATAGCTGCCACACAGTCCGCCGATGAGAGCGGCCTCTGAGAGCATATCAGCATGCGTGGTGCGAGAGCGACTCGACCCACAAAAGGGGGGGGGGTCACAATTGATGCATCGAGGATGCTCAATGGATGCATGCGGACGGCCGTGCGCCACAGTCGCGGGCGACGCTGTAGTTGTGCGGTTGGCGCAGCAGCTGTATCAGCAGCTGCTGCGAGCTGCTCAGTCTCCAGCATCGGGTCGCGGGAGCCGGGAGGTCTCCACACCGCGGGAGGTGACGCCTGGTGCGGGGTTGACGAATTCGTGAGATGATGCGATACCATCAATCTGTGATGATGCAGAGACAGTTGCGCTGCGACCGGACGTGTGGCGTTTGTGGGGTGAATGAGAATGTTCAATGTAAGCAAAAGCGCTTGGAATCACGTTATCGGTCGGACCATATGATCCGATCCGATCACGATCCGTATATATATTTGGTAAAGGTAGTGCCGTCCGACATTCTAGGAGTTTGAAAGTAGTGTGAATTGGCTGTGAATTGGCTGTGAACTTGTCTTGACTTTTGCAACTTGTCCTCCAACGGCACAGTCTCATTGCTACTGCGCGCCGCACCTGGCGGCAATGTCGCGTGCAGAGCGTGACGACGATGATCGGGACGATGACGAGTTCTCCAACCCGGACGATGACGGGAACAGTCCGATGGGACGGGGCCACGGGGGCGGCGCCGATGATGACTTTGACGAGTTTGAGGATTCGGTCGCGGGCGGCGGAGAGCCATCGCCGGGTGGCAAGGGCTCCACGCAGGTGCTCAAGAACCAGACGTACGACGAGGCTATGGATCTGAGCGAGTCGGACGGCGAATCTTTGCAGCCCTCGCCCGTGGGCGCACAGCGTATGCAGAATCACGGCGCCGGGGGCGCGGGGCGGGGCAACATGTCAAACCGACCGCGGTCGGACACGATCACCAACCAGCCGTACGACGAGGAGATGGAGCTCTCGAGCGAGGGCTCCGTCGATGACCGCGATGATGACGACGGTGGGTCGCCCGACGGCGGCCGTGGCGTCGACCCGGCCACCTCGATGCGCCAGCAGATGAACTCGTCCGTGGGCATGGGGGCACGCGGAGCGCCGCCACCTCCTGCGAAGCAGGCGCCGCCGGCGCGAGCGCAGCAGGCGCCACCGTCCCAGGCGCCACCGTCCCAGGAGGCGCCACCGTCCGAGCGGCAGCGGCGCCCGGACGCCCCGACGCTCGGGGCGATGCCCGTGCCCGCGCCCGCGGACCGCGGCGGCGACGACGATGATGAGGACGGCGGCGGCGAGGATCGGGGCGGCGCGCCTGTGCCCGAGGGGCTGTACGACCCGGCTAAGTACGCCAACCTGCCCGTGAGCGCCGAGATCAAGGAGCTCTTCCAGCACATCACGCGCTACAAAGCGCACAACATCGAGCTCGAGACGCGGATGCGCCCCTTCATCCCCGACTACATCCCGGCCGTGGGCGACATCGACCCCTTCATCAAGATCCCGCGCCCTGACGGGAAGACGGACAACCTCGGGTTGGTCACGCTCGACGAGCCCGCCTCGGTGCAATCCGACCCGACTGTGCTCACGCTGCAGCTCCGCGCCGTCACAAAGTGCGCTCGCGCCCTTCCCACAGCCCTTCCCACAGCCCTTCCCACGGCCCTTCCCACGGCCTTCCCACAGTCGACCCGCCTGCTCCCCCGCGCCCCGTAGCCCGAGCCCTCTCCCTCCGGCTGAGCACAGCTCCTCAGCTGCTGACGGGCGCCCCCCCCCCCCGCCCTCTCACCTCCCTCAGGTCGTCGGGCGCACAGCCGATGCTCGTGCGCTCGGTGGAACACGCCGAGAAGGACCCGAAGGCCATCACCGGCTGGATCAACTCCATCTCGGACCTGCATCGGCACAAGCCCGCGCCGTCGGTTCGCTATTCGAAGCCGATGCCCGATATCGAGAGCCTGATGCAGATATGGCCGGCCCCCATTGAGGAGCTTCTCGAGCATAACCCGCTGCCCGGTGAGGACATATCGCTCGACCTCGCGAGCTATGTGCGTACGACCTGCGCCATGCTCGATATCCCAGTGTACGGCTCGCTCACCGAGTCGCTGCACGTGCTCTTCACGCTCTACTCGGACTTCAAGTCCAATGTGCACTTCCAGCAGCAGATGCAGAATGACGGGGCGCCCAATTTCAAGCCAGTTGGCAGGATGTGAGAGCGACGCGCTCCTCGCATTGAGCCGAGCGTACGTTTTGCTCCTCCACCGGGCCGGGACTCCAGAAATAGCCAACCGTACGCTGCTCATGTGCGCGAGCGTGGTGCGTGCTTGGCGCGTGCAGCGGCGGCACGAGCGATATATGGACGGTGTGTGTTTGTGGGTGTGTGTGGTCTCTTGTTCGCGGTATTTCCGCCTAACCCTAAGTACAAACGTACCGTCAAGACGCAACTCGCAACTCGCAAATCGCACGACCGCAACGAACCGAACCCAAAATAACTATTGTCAATTGTGTCAGCTGTGCCATCTTGATGTCGTGTGTCCGGCACCCCCGGTGTTTTTGAACCGGAAGCGGTAGCGCCCAAGCGGCATCCGGCAAGCCCAAGGCCAAGCGCCGCGCGATGCTTCGTGTATCGCGATGCGCAAGGGCCAAGGGGGAGCGTCGTGTTCGCTAGCCGCCGCCTCGACTAGCCGCCCGATGGTCGCCCGCCTCGTTAGGTACGGTCCGGTGAGACAAAAGTCAAAGTTTTCTTTTGCCGCGATGCGTGTCTGCGGGTGGTTTTTTTCGTGTTCCGAGACGACTATCGAGATCTGCATCTGGTTTCGATGAACGAACCTCTCGCTCAGTTGCATCATCGTGGCCATGCGCACGTCCTCGTTTGACCCAGCGGCCGAAGCTCGCACGCTTGCTGAGCAGCTGCACAACGCACAGTATGCGGAAGACGGTGCAATACTAATCGGCTGCAGTCCAGATGTTGCACTTGCAGCGCTGCCTGATGCTTGGACGGCACACGGCTTCACGGGCTCTGTTTACGAGCGCTTCGACGAACTCTCCATTTCACTAATGGGCGAACTGTTGGTCAAGACAGCCTCGGCCTCGTGCGCCACAGACACAGAGGTGTCGAACCATCTCGAAGCTGCGGAGTCTGCGACCAGACTGCACCGCATGTCGAGTGATGGCTTGCTTGTTGCGCTTTTCCGCATGCCTGAGAGAATACTTGCCAATGTTGCAAGGGCGTTCGAGGTACAACGCACCGCTCTAGGTGAATCTCAGATGAATTTCGAAAGACGTACGCTGCTGCTTCACATTCAGCGCACGTGCCCTGCCTCGCCGACGCGAACCATGCTATCACGACGTTTGTCGCGTGCTCTCAAATCGATCCCGGAGCCAGACGGCGCTGCAAGCGCTGCCGACGGCTGCAGCGGGAGTGCGACGAAAGCAGATTCCGTCCGGCAGGCTCGGCAGCTGCGCGCGGCTCGAGAAAGGTGCTTCTTTGGGTGCATCCGTGAGGACGTGTTCATCGATGTGATCGGCGCAGCCGACTTGGAGACGGCACTAGCGCTTCGGCCGTTGCGGCGTTTTCGTGAGGACGCGTTCATCGATGTGATCGGCTCAGCCGACTTGGAGGCGGCACAAGCGTTACGCTACGAGTACGCGATGATGAATGGACAGACGTTGGAGTCGCTGGTGAGAGAGCAGACGAGAGGTGACGTAAAGGACTTGCTCCTCGCTTTCTTGAGCCCGCCGCCATCTGCAATTGCTGCTTTCCCCGACCTTAATCTTGCCGTACAGCAAGCGGCAGAGATCAGCCTCATCGATGAAGGCACGACTGCTGAGCCATTTGTGCGCATCTTTGGTGGTGCGAGCAGTTCGCAGCTGGTGGCAATCATGATCGCGTTTGCACGCATATTCAAGACTTCGCTGCCTGATGCATTGAGCCATGGATCTGTGCTCCAGGAAAATCTCCGTAAACTGCTCCTGACGCGCTGCAAATGGGCCAAAGCAGCTGTGCGGCAAGCGGGCACATTCCCGGTATCCCCCCTAGCTGCGGCTGTCGCCGTCAGTGCGAAGAACAAGACGACTGAAAACATGACGAGCATAGCAGAGGCCATGGCCGCCGCTGCAGCCGAACTCGAGGCGGCCAAGAAGGACGCAGCGGCCAAGGCTGCCGTGGCACTCGAGGCGGCAAGGGCGGAAGCGGTGGTAAAGGCTGCTGTGGCACTCGAGGCGGCGAAGGAGGAGGCAGCGGCGAAGGCTGCCGCGCTAGCAAGTGCTCGCGCTGCGCTCGAAACTGACACAGCGCAAACTGCGTTTCCCGCGCTGCCTGATCCGACAGCGCTGTTCGTCGCGCAGCCCATCGTAGAGGAATCGGCATCTGCAATCGAGCCGATGCCTATGGAAGATGCTGCAGCGGCGAAGGCGGAGGCGGCTCAGGCGGAAGCGGCGGCGGCGGAAGCGGCGGCGACTGAGGCGGCGGCGGCCGAGGCTGCTGCGGCGAAAGCAGCGGCGGCGGAAGCGGCGGCGGAATCGGCGGCGGCCGAGGCGGTGGTGGCGGAAGCGGCGACGGCCGAGGCGGCGGCGGAAGAGGCAGCAGCGGCGGCCGAGGCGGCGGCGGAAGAGGCAGCAGCAGCGGCCGAGGCGGCGGCAGCCGAGGCGGCAGCGGCCGAAGCGGCGGCGGCAGAGGCGGCAGCGAGTAGCAGCAGCATTGGCAGCTCACTCCGTGGGGTTCCACGGCCCAAAGTCTCGCTTCGTGGGGCCGCAGCCGCGGCAATTGTAGCACAGCGTCCAATAGGCCCGAACAACCCAATGCCCCAGCGGGCTCGGCAAAGCGAAGCGCTAGGCAAGCTCATTGCATCGAGCGAGAGTGACCTCGCAAAATTTGATAAGATCGTGGAAGGGTTCGAGAGGACCGTCACGGAGACTAAGGTGCGACGTGTGGGCTTTGAAGAGAAACTGTCATTTGCCGGCCGGGCGGATTCATCGATTCAGGGCGCACTACGTGAGGCCATTACGGTGTGCGAGCACACGGGGCAGGACATGCGTGAGGCCATCGATATGGCGCTGCGCGTGGTTGCAGATTATCGCAACGCTCACAAGGCCCTTCTGCTCGCAGCGGATACTGACGAACGGTCGACAGAGGTTGCTACTGCGCAGCTCCGTGAGGCTAGTGCTGAGGCACGGCGCTGGCTGCGCTCGGGCGATGTGGTCGTCGCCAAAGGACGGTCGAAGACTCTAGATGCTGCCACGGCCGTGCAACAAGCGATTGCCAAGGAACGCACACGCTCTGAAGCTCCACCACGTCGAGTGCAGGAAGCTCGTCCAGATATCATCAAGGACAAGGGGACTGAAATCGAACCCCCACTGCACCACATGAGCTCGCGCGATCTTCCTCTCCTGCGCTCACCCAGCTGCTCGTCGATTGGTAGTCCATCCGGGAGTGTAGCAAACCCCGCCCCGGTGCCCGTCAGACGAGCGGTAGCCGGTACTGCAGTGCGCACTCGCAGTGCGTCGCTCACAGCAGGTTCTACGCGGCCGGCCTCCTGCTCGACCGTCTCGGACACCACCCGGTAGTCCGCGTAGGCTCGTGTTTAAGTGGTGGCGACTGGTCCGGATCGGGCATGTGATCGCGCACGTCGGGCGCTAGGGAGATCGATTGTAGGTGTCGAGACTCATCCATGGACTCATCTTTCCGAGTCGTTATAGGTGCTTAGTCACGCGCGGCGTATTTTATTATACTAAAACTATTAAAGTAAGACACGGTGAGGCAGGCTTCTACACTTCCCGGTTATTCTACACGCGCAACCGGGGGGGTGGCGTCTGGCGACTCGACTGAAATGCGGGAAGAACCGTTTCGTTTCGCGTTCACGATACGTTCCACAAATCGACAGCGCGTTGGCAACATCTGTGTGCGTGAGGTGTCAAAGCTCCACAAGCGATTCCATCATGACCTCGCGAAGCAGCGCTAATGCCTCGAGGCTGGTGGCCACAAGCATGCTCTCGCTGCCGCCCGACCGCAGCTCGATGCGTGCTCCTCTTCCAGCTCCCTCGCTGCCGCCGACGAGCTCGACCAATGTGCAGTCCGCCTCGTCGGCCGATTGGCGCACGGTGGCCTCGACGCCACGCCTGATCAGCGCCGCCACGAGCCTCTCTCCCTTAGGTGTGCCAAGGAGTATGCTAGATTCAGCTGCCCCAGCGCTGCTGTCTCCGACGTTGCCATCACGGCGACTGCTGCCAGAGCCATCACAGGTGTTCGTTACTGCCGAGGCATGTGCGTCAGGTAGCAGGGCGAGGTGCCCAGAGCGCTCCGTGCGCAGCACGCCGCTCAAGCGCGCCGCCTTGATAGTTGGCGTGACCGTCCTGAGTTGCACGCCGACGGCGGCCGAGTGGGGCATGAAGGCAAGCTGGTGCGTGCGCCTGCTCACCATTCGGCACGACTTGCCGCGCACGAGCCGACTAGCCGGGCAACGCCGACCGAGGAGGCCGTCACATGTGGCGTCGGCAGCCTCTAGTAGTCGTTCTGTCGCCGCATGAGTTGCGTCGTCGTCGGCGGCATCCGCACTGTTCACCGCATCGCCCATCGCGGCGGAGCCGCTCATTGCACGGTGGCCATCGTCAGAGTTCATGGGTGAGGTCGAAGGCACGACGAGCCGGCGCGGTGCGAGCTGCTCCACCACGGCTGCCGCGACGCTCGGCTCGAGCCTCGCATCCAAGATGCACCGCTGAACTCGACAGCGCACGGGCTCGAACGGGGCAAGAAGTAACGCCATAGCCGCCTCGGCGTCGGCGCCGCCCTGCAGCGTGGTGAGCAGCAGCAGCGAGCGCGGGTCGTCGCGCCAGCAGTGCAGTAAGTTGGGTGCGTCGCCTAACCGTAGGGATGGGTGCGTGGCCAGCACGATGGCGCCAGCCGCGGGCAGGGGTGCCTCGAGGTCTGCGAGGCTCGATGCCACCACCAGCCGCCCCTGTAAGATATGTTCGTCAAAGGGGAAGGGATCAGTCAGCTGCGGCCGCCCGGGCGCGGGTGGCGCGAGTGTGCGCGTGCGCCTCTCCTCATCCACCCACTCAACTTGCATGCCGGCCTGGGAGAGACATGCGCTCGCCACCGGCGAGATCAGGTGGACAGGCGCATGGCTCAGCCCAGTCAAGTGGAGGCTGTGGAGCAGGTGCTCGAGCAGCGCAAGCGTACCGCCCCATGGAGAGCACGGGAGCAGCACATGCCCACCTTGCGCACGAGCCTCGCAGACCAGCCGGCATGCGTGCGCGATCGCGGCCGCCGGCGCCACGCTGCCCGCCGCCGCCGCCCGGCCCGCCGCCGGCCCGCCGCCGTCTGCGCCCGCCTGTAGCGGCGCCCGCCGCGGCAGTGGGCGCACATTGCACAGCAAGAGGGCATCGGCATCGCGCAGCGCGGGCGCCGTCGTCGTGAGCGGCAGCGTAGCGAGCACTTGTCCCTCGGGATCACTCGCGCTTACATAGAGAAGCTTCTCACTGGGACCCTCGATCACCCAGTTGCATGCGCCGATCGCCGCGCCGGAGGGCAGCGGCGTGGCGTGCAGGGTGCTGCCGCCGGCGTCGGCGCCTCGGAGGCTGATGGGCGCGCGCTCGCCGTAGCTCAGCCCGTGCACGCGTGCGAGGCTTTGCTCCACGTCAGCACGGCTGTACGGCAACTTGCTCCTTGAGACGAGGTCCCAGAGCTCAACGGCGATTGCCGGCGGTGGTGCGCCAGAGGGCGCGTCCACGCATGCTGCAGCAGCACCGTCGGCGGCAGAGGCAGCGTCGAGGGGCAGCTCTCGTACCGCCTCGCACAGCGCGACCAGCTCGAGCATGGCGAGACGCCCAAAGCTCAGCGCGGCTGCGGTCGCCAGCACTGTGCCCTGGAAGCCTGAGTACTCGGTCAGAAATGGAAGGGTGAGGAATGAGCCTGTATCGCTTATGAGCAGCGCGTCGGCTCCACCGAGGTCGATGCCCTCGACAGGTGGCACTTCGATGCGCATCTCGCCGTCGACCAGCCAGTGCGAATGCCGCTCCACCGCCCGCCAAGTGTCCACGCCATCGGCCGCTGCTGGCCGCGCAAGCGGCATGTACTGCGGCGACGGCGACGAAGCGTCGGCGCGAAAGTCAAGCAGGATGCGCCCACCGTCGACGGTGGCCTCGAAGCAGGTCGCAGTGTGCTCGGTGATGCGCATTGTTTGCCGCAGGCTAGCCTGCTATCACAACACACCAACACGCACAGACCAAACTCAAACCAAGCGTGAAGGTCGAACACCTCGCACACGTCACAGCCGCTTCATTCTCATGCTCGCGACATGCAACGTGTACCGCGCTCACAGACACGGTTCAGAGTCGCCATACCCCGGGTCAACCCCGGGTCTGAACCCGTGCAACCACCTCGCCTGGCAGGCGTGTGGACCGTGGCGGACACACAAACACAACACATACAATCACTTCGCTTGGCTGGCGAGTGAAGAGAGGGACCATCTCTGCCAAACATGGAATGATATGGTATGGCATGGCATGACATGGGGGGCGGGGGTTGCACCCAAAGGTCCTGACCTGGGGGGGGCGAGGGCGGAGGCGAGTACGCGTGGTGTGGCAGGGGGCTCAGAGCCGCCTCCTCGGCCGGGGAGAGGTCGTCGTCGAGCTGGGGGCGCCGAGGCGGTGGCAGCGGTGGCGGCGGCTGGGGGCGCCGAGGCGGTGGCGGCGGTGGCGGCTGCAGCAGAGACGGCGGCGGTGGCTGAGGCGGCGTCGGGGGTCGCTGGCGAAGGGCAGGGGAGCGTCGCCACCAGTGATAGACAGCTGCCGCGAGGCCTCGCCGGACGGCGAAGCCGAGGGCCATTCTGATCATAGGAGCCAGTCTGGGTGCAGCCCAAGAAGCTTGGTGGAGAAGGGCAGGCGGAATGGAATTATCGGTGCGCCTGGCGAGGTGGGAGATGAAATCGATGCCCTCAGAGTTGATGGCGCCGCACGTGCTGATCGCGATGA
>ENA-UOUZ01000302-UOUZ01000302.1-mixed-culture-metagenome-genome-assembly--contig:-NODE-302-length-33949-cov-110.887532_pt1 | contig 33949 bp, 25 predicted proteins | sample MGYA00238154_ERZ761575 | MGnify/ENA primary metagenome ERZ761575 (study PRJEB28896, sample SAMN07631632) | mixed culture metagenome | isolation source: Freshwater growth medium | place: USA...
CTCTGCCTGATCGCCTTCTGCCTCATTTTCAAACTGCGACTTCGCTTGCTCGCTTGGATGCACGTGGGGCGCGCGCGCTGAGCGGCGTTTCAGGACGAGCGCGAGGGTGTGAACATATCCGCCCTCTCACGCGAGGGTGCGCAGAAGCTCGCCCTCTCCGTCCTCCCACGGCAACCGCCACAGCGCTCGCCACAGCGCTCTACTCCCTCCCCTGGCTTCTGTCCCGGTGGCACGCCCTCCGTGCGCTCAACACAGCGCTCTACCACAACCTCGGCCACGTCCCGTGCGCTCACCACAGCGCCCTCTATGCGCTCAACACAGCGCCCCGCCACAGCCTCGGCCACGTCCCATGCGCTCACCACAGCGCTCACGGCTTCGGAATCGACGGCGGAGGCCACGGCGAGGGCGGCGCAACGGCAGATCAATGCGAGCTCGATGCGACTGCAGCTTTCCTCGTGCAACGCCGATCGCGTCGTACCGGGCGGCTTTCCGCCACGTAAGCCGCCCCAAGGACCCGAGGCTGCCGACCGCGCGGCTGGATGCGTGGTTTGCGCGCTCCTTTGCGTCGGCGGCGCCCAACGGGGGGTGCGCACGGCCTCGGCTGAAAGCGAAAGCGCCTGCCGACGACGTTGCGGACGAGCGCCGTGATGACGAGAGCCGTGATGGTGTGCGCCGTGATGACGAGCGCCGTGATGAGCAGGTGCGTCCGCGGCACGCGCGCGCCTCGCTGTAGCGTAGTGTTTCCTGTAGTATAACGTAAGATCTAAGAATCAAACATTCAAACTAAGTTGTAAGTAAACCACACGCCAACCATGACGCCAACTCTCACTCGGTCTCGGAAGGGCGCGCACTCTCGACTCTCTTACTTACTTACTTACTCTCGACTCTCTGGTCTGTCTCCCGGTCTCCGGGTACCGCAGCCGTAGCTCGTTACACTCACTCCTCTCAGGCTCGTCACGCCTCTCTCTCTAGCCGCACGTGCTTCAGAGCACCAGGCGCACGAGCTGGGACGTGAAGACGTCGCCGACGCAGGTCGGCTCGTGGAACGCCACCGGCTGCGTCAGGCGGACCGCGGTCGCCACAGTCAGCGCCCAATGAGTCATGCTGGGCTCTACGACCCCCCCGCCGTGCGCGACCGCTCGGACGAGCACATGGCCCCGCCCCGCGCCCCGGATGGTCAGGCCCCAGCTAGAGCCGCCAGGGTGTCCGTACTTTTGGAGGTACAGATGCCCGAGGCGCATGCCGAGGTACAGCGGTCGATTCGCATGGTCGACGTGCTTCGGACCGGCCGCGGCGTCCTCATCATCGACGCCGTTGCCGTAGCACTCGACGCGCAGGATCTGCGCGCGATCTGGCGCGCCCTTCCCCGGATGCATCTCAAGGGAGCAGCATGCGGCGACGCACGCAGACATGTTGAGCGTGACGACGCGCTCGATCGCCTCCGGGCTCATCCCGAGGCGGCCTGCATGCGCGCGGGTGGCGACGGCGAAGGGCGCGCAGGCGGCTACGATGTCGGTGCCGACCTCGATCCTCACGTGGCTGCCCGGGGAGTCGACAAACTGGGGCGGCAGCGGCTCGGACGAGGGCCACGAGATGTACTGCGCGTACATCGAGTCCGCTCCGGTGAGCGTCCACGAGTTCGGGTCGTACGGCTGCAGGCTGCCCAGCGACCACAACCGATCGCCTGGCGACCGCTCGGCGCAGGCCCGCTGACGCGGATCTTTGGAAGGCCCATCCGAGTACGCGCTGTGCCGCATGCACTTAAGGATGACGAGCGGGCGCTGAGCGAAGCACGGCCCTGCCTCGCTCGTCGGCGTCGCCGCCGCCGACGCCTCCTCCATCATCGGCCTCGCGCCCGCCTGCTCCTCCGCCGCCGACTCCGCCGGCGTGGCCACCGCCGGCACCGTCGACCCGGTCGAAGCGCGTCCCTCGAAGCACGCGCGCAGCGACTCAGCGCCCGCCCTCGCCACCCCAACCAACGTGGCCGCGTCCATCGTGCGAGCAGCGTCCGCCGCCGCGAGGGTGGCCTCCACGGTAATCACGCGATGCATGGCCTGCTCGACGCGCGCGAGCTCGGCCGTCAGCCCTCGACCCAGAGGCCCTAGGTCCAACAGGCGACGGCGAAAACGGCTCAGGAGGCCAAGGGCCTCTTCGGCATCAGCGCTCGTCTCACGCATCAGCGATGCGACATCGTCGTCCTCTGAGGCCGCCTCAAGCGAGAGCATCGGCGCTCCGTCGGCGAGCTGTGGCGCTGCGTCGTCCATCTCCGCCTCGCCGTCCTCCGAGGCCGCCACGAGCGCGTCCACGCCGTCCGAGGACGCGCTCGCCTCAGCTCCGCGCGGCGCATCGTCGGGAACGGGGCGGCCACGAGCGTGCTTGAACATCCGCACGTAGCACCCGTTGAACCCGTGCCCGCATGGCAGCGCGTCCTCGCCTTCCAGGCACTGCAGGAGCGCAAGCAGCCCCATCGACGGCGCTGCGAGGATGCGCTCGAGCAGCGCCCGCAGCCGCGCCTTCTCCTCGCGCCGCGCCACCGCCTCCACCGAGTGCGCTTTGCACCATCGGTTGCCATCCTCGTCCGGGACAGCCCGCGCGCTCGTCTTACAGCCGGGCTCGGCGCAGCGATGGCCGCCGCCGTGCGCTGTGCACCATCGGTTGCCATCCTCGTCCGGGACACCCTCTGCGCTCGTCTTACAGCCGGGCTCGGCGCAGCGATGGCCGCCGCCGTGCACGATACACGTCGAGCCCGCGCCCCCACGTGCCAACTTCGCGCAGCCGGACCAGGCACACACGATGCGCACTCGGGTACGCTTCTGTTTGGTGTCGGTGAGTGCGGAGCTCGACGCGCCGCCCAACGTGTCGCTGGTCTCCGCAGGCGCGGTGGCAGAGCGCGCCATCCTCCTCGTGCGGCCAGACCCGTGGCCAGAGCCAGGGCCAGCACGCCGCTCACCATCCACAGGCACAGGCCAGCCCTCGACAAGCCGCTGCTCGGCGTCCTCGACTCCATCGACGTCATAGACGGTCGGCGCATTCGCGCGCCCATCCGTGCGCGGTTTCTTGGGCGGGCGCTGCTCCTCCGCTTCGCGCTCATCCTCGTCGCACACCGCACAGTCGATGAGCTCCTCGCCCGACTCCATGCGAATCGATTCACGAAAAGCGGTCTTGTTGCATGCTTACTTTTCGTAGCGCCAAGTCGAGCGGTGCGTTGCCCCTTCTGGTACCCGCGTCGGTGAATCCAAACCGGTTCTCGATCACGCGGTTCATCTTCTTCAGGCCTGTTGGCCTCAAGACCCCCACGCCGAGCCCCGAAAACCGCCGTCTGCGACGCCCGCCTCCTCCTGCTTCACTGTTTGAGAGCTTTTTGAGAGCGTCGTTCCACCTCCTAGCCGCCGCCATCGCCCCCGCGTCCATATCGCCCCGCCCTGCCCGTCTCCGCCCTGCGGCCCGAACGGGGGAACGCGATCGCCAAACGCACACTGTGGCCGCTGCGCGAGTACCGAGTTAATGCGCGAGTGCGTATGCGTGAAACACTTCCACCTCATTGCGCTTTGACGGTAGTATGTTTTTAAAGTCATGGGTCCGATGCATCCACCTCCACCCGCCAACACCAACAGCTGAGCTCGCCGCTCTCCACGAGCGCCGCAAGGTGCTCGCGGAAGCGCTCAAAGCTCGCCTGCGCCTCGGCGATCGCGGCCGTATCTTCAAACACTGCATGGACGGTAGGTGCGCCGCTCTCTCGGACGAGGGTTAGCGAAGGGCAAGGACGGCAGAGCTCCCGATCAAGCAACACATGGCGAGCGTACGTGGCAGCAGAGGAGCACGCGAGCTCAGCAAGGGTTTCTCGCGCCCTTCCGAACAGATAGCACAGATGCACGGGCGCGTGGCCTACTCGCAGCGCGTGCGTGTTGCCATCGCCGTCGCAGATCCGTACTGTCGAGCCGGAGGAAAAGAAGAGCTCTCTCGCCTCGATGAGCTTCGGCAGGTCCGAAAACAGAGGCTCGCCTGCCTTGGCCTCGACCACAGCGATGAGCTCGAGAGCTTCGTCAATTGCTTCGCCTTCGTCGGTTGCGGCCTCGAGCGGGCGAACCCTGGTAGATCTCGCGACGAGCACGTCGAACTCCTGCTTCAGCCCTCGCCCACCCATCTGGCGTCCCGGCGGGCTCTTCGAGCGGCACTCAGCCAAAGAAGGGTGGTCGGCGGCATGCGGCGGCCCCACGTGTCCATCGTGGCTGGTAGCGATCACCGTGCTGTTCGAGATGACTACACAGCCCGGCCAATGATCACTTGCCCATTCGAGCGCACGCAGCTCGTGCTCCGCGCCACGCGAGGCTCCATCTGGGTCCGGCCCGTGGCTGTGGCCGCTGTCGACGCTCTGGGCCAGCTTGAGAAGGAGAGAGCCGCCATCGGCCATGGAGAGGAAACGCTCTCGAAGCTTGCACAGCATGGCTGCCACGTCATCGGCCTGGGTACGAGCAGTAGTCAGCAGCGCGAGCCTGCGTTCTTCGGGCAGCCGCGGACCCATGGCCTCAACCCTGGCCGTGTCTCGGGCAAGGCAGCGATCTGATAGTCGGGCTACCTCGGCACGCACCTCCGCAGCACATGGCAGCAGCAGAGCCTGAATGATTTCGGCCTTGGTGCCGAGGTCGGACTTCGACCCGCAGGCAGTCGTGATCAATTTAGCTGCATGCGCGTCTGGAAGAGCCTGCACAGCCCTCTTCCACATTGGCAACAGCACGGCGTCCACCCCAAATGTGCCTTCAGATGGCACCAGAAATGGCAACGAAAGATCGCCGATCGGCAGCCTGTCCACACGGTCGGCTGTACGGGGCATCCGGCGCCAGAAGCTCATGGTGTGTTCGTGCTTCGTGGCACTCCGCATGTGCGTCGGGCGTGCACGTCGGTCGGGCGATCGATTTTTGCATCATTTTGTTCATCAGCTCGTGTATTTGGCTGTGAACGCATTGTGTGAACGTTAACACGACACACGCGACGAAACGACACTGTTACTGCCCGCTCAGAATACACACACCTTACATGACCCCATACGAGACACGGAGCATGCGCGCGCGCGCGCGGCGTTGAGGATGGTTTGGGCGTCGCGCGTCGGCGGCTTGGATGGCGGTGCGCGGTGTTGCGGTGGAGATGTTAGCGACGTGTGAGACTTGAATTGCTGTTCATCAGAGCTACCCAAGCAGCCTGGTGAGCGCGACAACCCAGGATCAGCGATCCAGCCCCCCTCGATGTTTTGCTAAATTCGGTGATGTCGCCTGTTTCCCGCAGTTGGTTGGTGGAGTGAGCGTGCCGGGGGGACCGCGACGAAACTGAACTGAACTGAACTGCCACAACCAATTCTCCGCTTACTCATTGTTTGAGGATGGGGCGGCTCCCTCGCCGAGTTGAGAGAGCGCCGGGCCGCGGGACTCCCTTGGGGAAAACGGAGAGCGGAGTGTGAGTTCGGTGGACGAGCCCTCAAAGCTCAATGCCGTCCCGAAGATCTTAGAGTTTAGAGTCTTCAATCCCCACCGCCGACGCGAGGTCACACCTCGCCTGCCGTCACGGGATACGATTCATGAAGCTGTCCATCAGCCCCTTCATGTGCTCCTTGCTCGCAACGGGCTCGCCGTGCTCGTTCTGGCGCCCCGTCTTCGCGATCGAGTAGAAGGCGTTGTACACCCCCTCGCCCATCTGGCGCACGTCCTCGAACTGCGAATCGAAGCGCAGCTTCTTGAGCCACGTCATCACGATCGGGCTGTGCGCGCGCAGCGCGTTGCTGCACACACACGCGAGGTCAGGCACCACCACATCGCGCAGCACACTCTTCTGCACCAGCCGCCCGTACATGGGCCCGTAGCGCTGCGCGTACGAGGGCTGCACGAGCTCGTCGATGAGCTGCTCGTGCTCCTTGTGCAGCTTGGCCGCCACCGAGAACGGGCGCCCGAAATACTCGTAATGGACGTAATGGACGGCCTGAGGGTCGTCGAGGAGCTCGCGCGCGCCCGCTGTGGCGCTTCCTAATATGGACAGGCCAGTCAGATGGAGGAGCGCGTGCTGCGGTGACGAGAGGCAGTGGGTGATCAGCTCCTTGAGCCCGACGCTGTGGAGCGCTTCGAAGAGCGGCGCGAGCGGCAGGCGGCGCTCGAAGGCGGCCTTGGCCATCTCTGGCCCGAGTGGCACCGCCGTGTGCGGCAACTGCGGCGTGTGCTGGCCGTCGACCCCGCCGAAGGCGTTCGCGTACGCGAGGTTTTGCAGTGGGTAGCGGCAGCAGCCAGAGAGGACACACACGCCACCACTCATCTCGCCACGCGCCGTCGCGGGCGTGTCTGGCGCCGGCGCGCTGCCGGTGGCGACGATGGATGCACGGACACTGGCGCTGTCGGCCGGGGCCGTGGCCTCGGCTGGGGCCGCAGCAGCCGCAGCAGCCGCAGCAGCCTCAGCAGCCGCAGCAGCCGCAGCAGCCGCAGCGCTGAGCGGCGCCGGGAGCGTCTTCATCGCGACCCCTGCACCCCCGCTGCTGCCGGCCAGCGCGCCAGGCGTGTGCACACAGTAGGCGCGGTGTGTGACGTCAAACCAGCCCTTGCGCCCGTCCTGCGGCAACGGCTGCGAAGGCACGAGCTCCTCGAGCAGCAGCACCGCCGAGCCTTCACCGTTCGGCCCCTCGCGCTCGGGCCAGAATCGCGCTGCGCCCACCATGGCGCCGATGCGCTTGGTGACGCGCGCAGACTCCTTGGCCTTCACAGGCTCCAAGAGGACAAAGAGCACCTCGTCGAGATCCTCGGCCTCCATGGAGAGCTCGCCGCCCCCCGCCGCTGTAAACCTGACTGCGTGCGGGTGGCGCAGCATCACGTGGCGCGGCCCGCCCAGCCGCGAGAGCGCCGCAAGCGCAAGCTGCGGCGAGTAGGCGGCGGGGAGAACGACCCAGGGGCTGGTCGCGCTCATGTGCCCAGTCGAGAGCAGCATTCGAAGCGCGATGCGGTGTCCGAGCTTCTCACGCATCTCGCCGCCCACGCCGCCGCCGTTGAGCAGCAGGCACTGCGGGTAGAGCCGGCGCAAGTACGCGGGGCTCACGGGCGCAAGGAGCAGCAGGACCGCCGCATAGCTGCGCGGGTCGTCGACTGGTTGACTGGTCGGCCCGCTCGGTTTGGTCTCATACGGGCAGAGCTCAGGATGGTCAGGCTGGATGGGCAAGACGGAGTGCGTGCGATTGGCGGTGGCCTCGTGGTCCTCGTCGAAGAGGTGATAGAGCAGACGCGCCTTGGAGAGCACCTCCATCACCGAGAGAATCAGCACCATCTCGGCGTCCGCCTCACGCATCTCGGCCTCCGTCGGCTTCGTCTGATTGTGAGCCTCATCATCGTCCTCCCAAAGCAGCGGTCGCCCATGCTTGTGCTCCTCCCACTCCTCGCGCCGCGCCGCCACCGCCGCGCGCATTGCGCTCATGCCCGCCCCCTTCGCCCCCCACGGCGTCGCCGGGAGCACGAAGAGAATCTTTGCCACCCAGTCGTGCATCTGCGGCGTCAGGCGTGTCCAGTGTGCGACCGTCATCTCTTCCCCGAGCATCGTCGCGAGTGCAGCGCGGCACTGGCGCGTCGTGTCAGCCGGGAAGGGCACGTAGGGCAACACACTCGTGAGCCGCTTGAGCGCGTCGGCCTTCGAGCTGGTCAGCTTGAGCAGCTGCTCGCGCTGCCGGTAGGAGTGCAAGCAGTCGACAGCGACTCCGACAGCCTGCTCGAGCTGCTTGTACAGCTGCAAGTCCACCGGTACCCACACTGGCAAGCCCAGCGACGTCTCGATCCAGCGCACCAGAGAGCGTTCCATAGCGGGCGCGCCCACCGCCGACGCGAGCTGCAAATCGTACGCCTCCACCACGACCGATCGGCCACGGGAGAGCTTCGCGTCGAGTACGAGGGCGCCCAGAGGCGGAAGCGGAGGCGGCGGCGGCGTACCGGCGGCGGCGGTGAAATTGGCGCGGAGATGCGCGGGGAGGGGCAACCAATGGCCCACCTGCAGCGGCTCACATGCACGCTCGTGTATGTGCAGCATGTTTGCCACCTCCGCCTGCTGCGCCGCAACTGCCGCCTGGAGCGCACTCGGTCCGTCTTTGACTGCGTCCACGCCGCCGCACCGCATCAACTCTTGGAGCACGAGAGTATGCCCACCAGAGGCGGCCGCGAAGAGCGCGCCCGTGGGTGCGAGCGCTGCTGGTCGCCGCGCAAGCGCCGGCTCACGCCGCAGCAGCATCGACACCGCCGCCGCGTTGCCCGCTCGCGCCGCCGCACGCAACCGCGCGTCGTCGTCCTCGGCCTGCGTTGCCTTGAGGAACCTGTAACCGTCGCCGAGCATGCGCAGCCGGCTGACGGCAGCCTCGCGCTTGTACTCGTCGGCGACTTGCCCCGGTGTGACTGGCTTCGAGCCGTCCGCCGGTGTCGATGCCACCTCTGGGCTCAGCCCCTTGAGGGCGAGCCACTCTAGCACGGGCAGCGCGCCCGACATGGCAGCGAAGTGCATGGGCGTGTAGCCCTTGGAAGTGGAGCGTGCGGAGAGGACGGACGGGTGAGCATTGAGCAGCAGCTCCATCTCAACGAGCGCGCCCGCCTGCGCCGCCTTCAGGAACTCCTTGGACAGGTGCGACCGATCCTCCGCCTTGGGCTTGGCCTTGGGCGTGAGGCACTCCTGCATCATGGAGACGACCTTTTCACGAGCATCGATCTTGGCGATGCCAGCCGCCTTGAAGGCGAGCTTCACTTCGCGCAGCAAGCACACGTCTGCGTCCTCGGCCACGCCCTTATGAGCGGCGACCAGCTCCATTAATGAGCGCGCCGTCGCCGCAGGCCACAGTTTGGCGCTCTCGGCGCCGGCGACGGTGGCCACCTTTTCGCTGAAGAGGAGCATGGCGGTATCATCGAGGAAGGCTGTTGGGGACTCTTGAGCTGCTGACGAAGGGTGGGGCGTTGTAAGCTGTGCCATCGGTATTCATTCGTCCAAGGGTGCGATCCGGCCGCTCACACGCGGTCACCTGCGCCGCCGAGCGAGGAGACGTCATTCGTACCGGTAGACTGACCTTTTCGTAAACTTGGCCTTTAAATCAGCATCCAGGTCGGCTACATGTACTGAGTTGACTGAGTTGACTGTCTCACTCTCGAGACTTCGAGGTGACTATAACAGTTTTAAAAGGGTTCTTGGTACAAGTATTCATAATTTTAAGTACACTTTTCACATTATGCTTTCTGAGGTGCAGGGGTAGCGGCGGTAGCCACACTCGGCCAGCACACAGCACTCGGCACTCGCGGCACGATGACATGTCTCCAGGATATGTCGGGCACACGAATCTATCATGTATATGCACATGATTTGTGCCCTTCTCCACTTGGGCCCTGGCGTGTGGCTGCCATCACGGTGGCTGCCACGTGCTGAAGGAGCTGCTGTCGGCTTCCCATCGTTGCGATCCAGGCCTCCTCGGCCTCGCGCTCCGCTCTCGTTGCCGCTTCGGACTCGGCTGCCTACCGAGATGGCTCGAGCGTGATGCGCCGCTCCTTGGCGACCATCTCTTGGATCTCATCGTCATAGCTGTGTGCACTCTCGGCCCTCTCGCGGCGAGTACGCCCGCCTCGTTCCGATCGCTGCGGGATCTTCTCCTCCTTCGCGCGCAGTGATGCGAGCTTGGCCGCCTCCTCGGCCTCCCGCTCCGCCCTCAAAGCCGCGTCGATCTCAGCAAGCTTTGCCAGCCTAATTGCCTCCCCCGGCTTGAGCCGTCGCTCCTCCGCCTCGTCAGCCAGGGGAGACGCCATAGCGGGCGCCTCGCACACGTCCCAGCTGCTGCTACTGTTGCTTCTGCTCAGTTCGTTCCAGAACTTCATGCGCGGCGGCGGCATTGGCGCGCCGCCAGAGGTTGCGCCGATGAGGTTCGGCGACCTCCCGGGAATCAATATGCTGACCCTTTTTAGTCAACTTTGCTGCACGGTATCCATCAGGGGGATGCGGGAGAACCCAATGGGGGGGTCTCTCCGACGTTTGGGGGGAAGGGGATTCCCAGGGTAAGCCTGTTAGGCACTTTGTTATGCCGCCCGCGCGCGCGACATTCCGCAACGAAGGTTCTCGAACTGCCAGGATCGTATGTCGCCAGTGCACCCCGCCAAAGTCCATGGTCTCTCTGGGTTCGAGAGCACCCCTGGACCTCGGAATCAGCCAAAACGACGGCTACGACATCCCCGTGCGCCACCAGCGGACGACCAATACCCATATCCTGCCCAATGGCATAGGTAACATAGAGATGGAAGGTCGTGATGGCAAACGCCGGACTCTGCATCAGCTGATGCGGGAGCGGCCATCGGAGCAGGTCATGGACGTCATCTGTGGTTCACTCGACCTCATGCCGTTGGGCATCATACCCACCGCAGCGGAGGTACGACGAACAAAGTACCTCCGCTCTGCCTCACCTTACCAGCAGCCAGCCTCGCCTCCGCCGCCGCCGCTTCGTGGACACGCCCCAACAGGCCACCCATACCTCGTTCAGCTGCCCGCGTCGCGCCCTGTCACGCGTGCTGAGGCCCTGAGCTTTGGCGCCTTGGCAAAGACGGGCGCCTTGAGCGCTCGTGCGCCGGTCCGGGATGACGACGCCCTCGGCGGCCCTGATGTGCCACCTGCACCGCTCTCTGCGCGAGCGTCTCTCGCAACTCCTGCCCTCGGCGCACGCCCCGGCCTGGGCTTGCCGCTGATTCTCGAGCCGCTCTCGTCCATGAGTGCAGCGGAGGTCGCAAAGGTTGCCAAGGCCGAAGCCGTGCGGCGCGAGCAGGAGATCGATGCAGCCACCGAGGCCGTCAATGCAGCTGTGGCTGCAGCCAACCTCGCCGCTGCGAAAGCCGCCGCCGCCAGCGCCTTGACGCCGGCCGTCGGGCAGCTGCCCCGGTCGGCACCGACGCCTTCGCGAGCCCTTGCGAGCCGCCACAGCCTACGACCGCGCGCACCGCCGCAGATGGGCGTGGGCAGTGCCGCAGCCAACCAGCTGACGCGGCTGAAGCCCCTCAGCCGCGCTTCCCAGCGTCCATTCGAACGCCCAACGACAGTGCCGTCGCCGCGTGTGAGTCGAGGCGTACCGATAGCTGCGCAGGAGGGCCCCACCCCTTCCTGGGGCGAGACGGAAGCTCGCACTGCGCTGGATGCGCGTCCGCACCCAAATTTGGAGGCGCGTCGACCGGAAATGGAAGCCCGGGCGTCGCGCTTCACGCTCCCGGCGGCAGACGCGGCGGCGCCTGCAATGACGCCTGCAGTGCCTGCAACATTGCCTGCCGAGTTGCCCACCCAGCCTTCGCGCCTGAGCGGGACGCAAGACAAGACAAGGCAGGACGTGTCCTGGTCGGCTTCGGCCCTCGCGCCTGCACCCGACCCGACGGTGGGAGTGCTCAACATGGCGCGAGTGAGCGACGACGTCGACGGTGGCGACCAAGCCGCCAGCGCCGAGGCACTCGAGGCTGCACACGACGAGGCAGGACAGAATGAGGGGTTCATGGCGGTCGCTGAGGTCGCGATGCCACCAATCGCCGCGACCGCGACCGCTGCAGTTGGCCGCAGCACTGGCCCGACGAGCTCCTCCTTGAGCGATGGCGCGTTGCCAGCGGATCCGTGGCCCACACGAGGAGCCGCGCCAGCTGCTGCACTGGCCCGGCGAGCCGCCGCGCCGATCCTCGCTCCGATCCGCTTCGGAGAGAAGCAGCGCCGGCCCTTGACCCGGGAGGAGCGCCTCGCTCAACGGCTCGCCGATCGCGTGGCACTCCAATTTCTCGATAGGATCACTTCGCGGCCTGTGAGCCAATTCCATCCGGCGCTCTTGACGAGCGCCTGCGAGGCGCTCATCCTGGGGCTGCGCGCGCACCCGCATGACGAGCTGCTCGACTGGGGGTTTCATACGAGCGCCGAGCACTTCAAGTATGTGCCGCCCGCTCGGTGGGCGCGATGGCCGTTTGATGAACGCGTACAGCGGGAACAGACGGCACGCCGACGTCACGAGCCGCCTGGCACGATGCCACCGCCCGTATGCGCGCGTCGGACGCTGAGCACGCTCCTGATCGAGTGGCCCGAGTATGTGCCAAGGCCAGACATCGAGGACGATGGGTGCGATGGGTACACGTTGGAGATGGCGGGCCTGTGCCCACTCGATGGACCGTCCGCTTGGCGTAAAGTAGCCCACGGCGCCAAGCTCACAGCGCTGCTGCGCGGGATCGGACCTGAGAGGGATGTGCTGCTGCGCGTGCGCGCGTACAATAACAAGGGCGGGGGGCCGTGGTCCGACGTGACTCGCACGCGTGTGCTGATGCCGACGCGTGAGCCGCCGAAGGAGCTCGAGACCATGCCTGAGTCGTGGTGGGCGCTCGACATCGACGACCTGCTCAAGCAGATGAAGCTCGAAGAGGGGACGATGGCGACCCAGAGTGCGATGGAGTCCCTCTTCGCGGTGCTGCACGAGTACCGCTCCGCGATCAAGATCGCATTTCGTTACTACTCGCTCGTTGGAAGCTCAGGCGTCGGCGAGTCAGCGGGGCTCATGTACTCGACGCAATTCCTCAATTTCGTCAAAGGAGCATCCGACCTGCTCAACGACGCGTCGCCTGTGCGCTTCATCGTCTCCGACGTTGACCTCATCTACAAGAGATCCATCCGGGAGCTCAGTGCCGAGGCTGCCGCCGCGACGCCCATCGGGTACAGCGTCAAGAATGTCCCAGGCGCGCCAGGACGCAAAAAGTCGAGCGAACTCAGCGATGCCGCCGTGCTACGCATGCTGACCGGTAGCGCCGACGTCAGTCACAGCGGCGGCGGTGGTGGTGGCGACGTGGAGGAGGGGAGCGGCGACGCGGGCGGCGGCGGCCTCGAGTGGCGCAGGACCAAGAATGCGTTCAAGGTGACGGCTCTCATCGGCAAGAAGGGGGGCAGCAACCTGATGAACCAGCAGCAGTTTGTTGCAGGGCTGCTGCGCTTGGCCTCGCGTCGGTATGAGCGGCTGCCCTCCCTCGGGGCACGCGTGCGCGCGCTGCTCGAGGACCAGATCGTAGGGCACGTGACCATCGAACTCAATCTCGTCAATGACTCCTTTTCGCGCCAGATGGCGATGCAGCCGATGGCGGCCGTGCTGCGGAAGCATCGGGCGGATTGCGAGCGATTCTTTCGGTACTACGCGGGCGTCGATAAGTCACTGGGCGCCGAGACGACGACCATGAATATGCGCGAGCTGCTCGCCTTGTGTGAGGACGCGCGCCTGTTCATAGCCGAGCCTGGGAAGACCCCCCTTTCACAGCGCGAGATGGTCTCAGCCTTTGCGCGCGTCAACGTCGAAGACGAGCTCTACGAGCAGGACGATCAGCTCAACACGTCGACCGAGCTCGTCTTCGATGAGTTCTTTGAAGCGCTCGCGCGCATGTACCGCGCGAAGGACTGGGCCAAGAAGCCCATCGATGCGGACGAGGGGCTCGAGTTTGCGCGTGGCTTCCATGGCTGGCTGTTGGAGGAACTCGAGCCCAAGCTTCTCGCCGCCATCAAGGTGCGCAAGTTAGCTATGTAGTACAGGAGTAGACCAGTAGTAGATGAAAGGATTCAAGTTACGGGGCGGTATCGTATCGTATGGCATCAACCGAACGCGTCATGCCGTGCGCTGCCGTGCCCGCCTGCCGCCCTGCCCCAACCGATGTCCCGTGTGCGGGGTCTTGGCGCAGCCGCGCGGTTTCGAAGGATTTCGGAGCGCCCCGCGCCCTGCCGGGGCTGCTCCTCGGACCTCGCCTGTGCTCGGTGGGGTGACCGGAGAGCTGAGCGAGGAGTTGACGCAGACGGCGACGCTTGGCGCGACGATGGCGACGCCCACGTTGTGAGCGAAGATAGAACGGAAGATACTTCCATACTAGATAGTTTCGAGATAGTGGAGATACCGGCGACCCTACCTACCACCCATCCCCATGCCCTCGACGGCCGCCACCGTGACCGTCGCATTCACTGATGTGCTCGCTGCTCGGCTCCAATGCTCGGCTCACGCTGTGCACTGTATGGGTCCCTACCTCGACGCACTCGTCCACTGTGACCAGTGTGCAGTGACCGCTCATGTGTGCCAGTTCATCATGGCAGCAGAACCAGCGACTCGCACACGCCACTTACCCATCGTCACAGTCTCCCAAAGGTGTAGACCCTCTCTCTCCCGTCTCCCCGTCGTGCCCCTGTGAAAGAATGCAATCTCGACCGTTGGTATTCACTCGTCGAGTTCGAACCTGCCGCTCGCATCTGTCTCAATCTCACCCACGATCGGCGCAAGCACCGACGCCCACACCTCAAACTCGGCGTCCGTCGCACGCAGCTTGAGCTCGCGCTCGCGCGTCACGAGTGTGAAGCGGTACACACCGCCCTCCTGCGCTTGCTTGAGGAAGGCTCTCGCGCCCTTGCAATCGACTGTGCCCGCGGGCTCCTCTCTCTTGCGATAGCTCTGGTCGCTCTTGAAGTAGCTCAAGCTCGTGCCGCACGCGCTGAGTACAAAGTAGCGCCGATCCCACTTCTGTAGCAGCAGCTTCACCTTCGAATGGGCCTCCTTGCCGCCGCTCTTCTTCTCGAGCCATCCCTCGTGGCCTGCCCACCAGTGCACTTGCTCGGGCGGCGCGGGGACCGCCTCCGGTGGCATCTCCCACGTGCTCTGTAAGCCGTTCGAGTAGTAGAAGTCATTGGAGCTCTCATCAAAGTGCCGCTCCCACCCATTCGGCATCGGCAAGTACTTGAGCCAATCACCAGGCTCCCCCGCTGCCGCAAAGAGGCGCCGGTCGTACTTGGCCCGGATGTAATCGACGAGCCCCCGGGACGCCGAGTCTCCGACGAACCCCTTGGGCCGAAATTGAGCCGGACACGCTTCCCAGAAGCCTGCCACACGTTCGTTGCCCCAGCGCTCCATGTTTTCTACCCAATCGTCGTTCCAGTCATCCGCTGCCACGGCCCGGACTTTGGACAGATGTGTGCCGAGAGAACGATGGATACCGCTGCACTGGATGCAGATGAAATTTCCAAGATTGATCGACGCCCACGCGTTGCGGAACTCAAGTGGGAGCTGACAGTCTGAGCAGCGAGCGTTTGCCTTGACCAACAGCTTGTGCAGCCGTGCCTCGTTGCGCCGTGCCTCGGCGTGCGGCGCTTTGTGGTTTGAGACGCGCATCCCCTGCTCGGCCGACCTCATGGAGTACTGGGACTTTCGCCACGACGCACGTGAAATGGCCGGGAGACGCTGGGCGGTGAGCGATCGGCCTCTGCGCAGGTGGTCGGATTTACCCGAGCACCAAACAAGCCAGTTTCCCAAATATGGATACACTGTGACTCCCACACACTCGCCATCTTCGGCGGGTAAGAGGTTGCCTGGCACAGCCGTTCTATTCCGCGGCTCCGGGAACTGAGCTCTGAGGGTGCCCACATGATGCGCTGTACGACTGCGCTCACTTGGCGCCGACCGGCTCAGGGATCTCGCCGTAGCGCAGCTTCGACTGGTTGGCGACCTCTTCTTGCTTACGCTTGAGCTCCGCCTCATCCACGAGGAAGTGACCAGTGAGCGGCGCGACTGCCATGGGCGACGGCATCACCTTGAGGTCCTTGTCGAGCCGGTACACGAGCGGCACGCCCGTCGGGATCTCGAGCTCGGTGATCGCGCTGTCCGAGATGTTGTCAAGGTATTTGAGCATGCCTCGGATCGAGTTGCCGTGCGCGGCCACCAGGACCGTGTTGCCGCGCTTCAGCGCCGGCATGATCGAGCGCTCCCAGTATGGCAGGCACCGGTCGACCGTGTCCTTGAGGCACTCGGACAGCGGGATCTCATCCTCCGGGATGTGCGCGTACTTGGCGTCGTTGCCCGGCCAGTACGGCGAATCCTTCTCGATCGGCGGAGGTGGGATAGCGTACGAGCGACGCCACTTCTTCACCTGATCATCGCCGTATTTGGCCACCGTCTCCTTCTTGTTCAGGCCGGTGAGCCCGCCGTACATGCGCTCGTTCAGCCGCCAGCTGTAGTTGATCGGCACGTCCTCCTGGCCCATGATCTTGAGCGCGATGGCAAGCGTCTGCTGCGCACGCGTGAGCAGGCTGCAAAACGCCACGTCAACATTGAGCCCGGCCTCCCACATCGCAGTCGCCGCGCCCGCCGCCTCATTCTTGCCGAGCGTCGTCAAAGGGACGTCGGCCCAGCCAGTGAAGCGGTTCGCCTCGTTCCAGTTGCTCTGGCCGTGGCGCAGGAAGATGATGGTCGCGTACGTTCCGGGCGGTGGGGCGGGAAAGGAGGGTGCGCCCACCTGCCCCATAGAGATCTCGCTCGCGGCCGCGCGCGAGATGGTGGGAGTACGCTGCATGGCCGTGGGCGCCACAACGAAGGCGCTGCAGACCTGGAGGCCAAGGAGGAGGATCGCAACCATGGTCGGCATCTCAGCGGAGGGGGCGAAGAGAGATCTTCTTGACCCCCGAATGCGTCAGCGAGATCCGCTCAAGATTGTAGTCTCGAGAAAAATTGATGCGACACAAGTCGTTTGGGTCGGCGGACAAACTCGGAAAAACTCGGAAAACCATACTTGTACCAAGCTAGGGAAAGACACTGAAGATGAGCGGCTATGTGTGAGTGAGCCTCACTTAGGCACGGTGAGTCGTCAGTCGATGTCGCCCGCTCCCCGCTGCGGCCCGGCGGTTTGCGGTGCTCAACACACGCATCCTTTCGTACGATCAACCCGGAACCCGCCCCACCCGAACGTCATCCACACGAGTAACACACGAGGTGGCTGTTAGGTGGCTGTCAGTGCCTCACGCACACACAGGACGAGGCCTTGTTGCGTTGCTGGTCGTTCCGCACGTTAACCAGATACATGCATGTTCTTGTACAAGACCACGGCCGCGAGCTCACAAGCAAGCGGGCGTTCGGTCTCGGCTCCCCCGCCTTACCCACCACCCCCTCGTCTTCTACATGCACCTCCCTCTCGGCGCTCCCGCCGAGCAAGACCAGCACTCAGACGCTCAGTACGAGGGCGAGGGCGACACTGACCGGCCCCGGGGCGAGAGAGCTGTGCCCATCGAGAGGTTCATGGACTCGCAAAAGAACGAGGGCGAACCCAACGTCGGCATCGGGGGTGCGCGCGAGGGCGGGCGCATCGTATACCGGCTACCGCGGAACGGCGCGGTCGACTCCTTGAACGAGCCCGGCTGGGTGTACAGGCCGTTGGAGCCCCAGAACGCCATCGCGTGCACCTTCGTGTGACGTGCAACATCTTCAGTGCCGATGGCGGTGGCTGGCCGCTTGGCGATCTCAGACGGCGAGAGCTTGAAGGGAGCGGATGCACCGTGAATCTGCGTTCCAAGAGATTCGACCTTGTAGCGCTTGACCGGCCGCAGCAACATGGGGCCATTGACAATCGTACGCGGCGAATTGAGATGGGGCGGCTGAGCAACTGGAACGAGGCGAACTGCTTCACCGGTCGGGCCGATGGAGCAGAGTTTGAATGCTGACGAGTCGGGGAAGTGGGAGTGGCGGAGCCCAGCGGGCTGCCCGAAGACGGGCGAGGACGGGCGTGTGCTAGGGCAAGACACGGGGCCCATTTCCCACGATGAGAAGGACTGGCGCTTGGGCTTGTTGAATGGCTGGCGCAGAGTCGAGCCGAGCATCGCGTTCGCCATCAAAGAGCGCGCGTTGCGCGCAGCACTGACGTGCCCGAAGGTGACTTCAGAAAAGGGAGAGAAATCCTCGAAGGCCTTCATCGCTTGGACCTGCGCGAGAGCCGAGCCTCATGCAACAAGTTTTGCGAAGCCCAAAGACAAGAAACGTCTGCGAAAGGTCAACTTCTGGACTGTCGTTGCATGCTATCTGCTTGACAACAACCAAACATCTCATCGTTGATTGTACCACGCCAGTCAAGAGCATAGAGCAAGCGTGCGTAACGTATAACATCTGTAACTCTCCGCCGATTACCGTATACCGACAGCCACAGAGTTAACGCGCCGAATCCACACCGTCAGATAATCCGCGTGTGTCCCGTCTCCGCCGCGGTACCGCCGCGGGGGGCCTACTCGCTACTGTAACAAGGGGGGGGCACCTGCAAAGGCGTAATGACAAACTGCACTTGAGCACGAACCGTCATTCGCAAGGTCTGTTTGAGTAAAGCAGAGAGTGTATCTGCGGCGGTGAAAGCCCCACGGCCTTCAGCACGGGAAGGACAAACTCCGATGCCGGCTTGACCTCCAACATCCCCGTCGACTCGTACGCATGGCACAGGTGGTTCATGCCAACCTCATTCGTAGATACATGCGACGGGTAGGTGATCTCATTGATACGGAGTCCGTCTGCATGGCTCATGAAGGCATCCTGCACGCGGGCGGACAACCCATAGTAGGAACGCGCATGAGGCCCACACACCCTGGAGCTCTCGGATGGGAGAGGGGGGAGACCTCAGATTAGGGACAACCCATGTTAGGGACACCCTGGGACTCTTGGATGGGAGAGGGGGAGGGGGAGAGGGGGAGAGGGGAAGGGGGAGGGGGAGGGGGAGGGGGAGGGGCTCGAGGGCCAGCGTGCCGAACTTACGAGGCGGAACCAATCTGCACCGAACGTGGTCGCCACGCGTTGGCATATGGAAGCCAGTTCACCCGCATGTTGACCGACGAGATCCATGATAGTACTGTATTCGTGCCGCTCCCTTGGCACCCCACCCTTGGCCCCCATCCTACCGCTCCCTGGACCGTCCTCGAAGCGCTTTCGAAAGTGTGGCGCTGGCGCGACGCGGGAGCCCTCGAACGCGAAAAAGGAGTAGTACGCGTTCATCCGACGATCGAACGGAGTCTTTGCTCGCTGGGGCTCTCCGCGTTCGCTGTGCACGCCCTTGAACAGCCCTCTCCTCTCATCCTCGAGTTGTCGTAACTCTGCCCAGTTGCTTTTAGCAAGCCCTGCGGTGAGTGAGCCCAGCACGCACTCGGTATTGAGCTCGACGAGAAGCGGGGGAGGGTCGCCAGGCCGGTGCTCGGCTGTGCTCTCCGGCACAAGACGCTGAACGAGCACGCCACGGCATTGCCTGAGCTGGTGGAAGCTCGGAGGCATCTTGAGCATGTGCTCCACATGCTGCGAGAGGAGAGTGGTTAGATTACTTACACTGCGTGCGTCGTCTGGATCGATGCTCATAGACCGGACGGTGTCTGTGTATAAGCTTGCACCGTCGGTTGGGTATTGTTTGGCTTCCATCAACCGGCCGGACTTCGGCTTGAGGAGCCACACATGCATCCCCTGCCCGTCAGTTGCACTCTTCACGACCAGAGGAGTCCGTTGATGCAAGTTCGATGTCAGGATGGACGTGAACAGGGCTCGATCATAAAGTGGCCATTTGCCCATTCGCCTCTTCGCAAACGCTCCGTATAAGGTCGTTGCCGTACGTGCTCCCAGTGATTGGAGCACGAGCGTGTTGAACAACTTGTTCTCGAAGATTGTGAACGTTGGCTTGACTTTGTAGTTGAGCATCATGAGCTGCATGCGGACATACGAGCGTGTAAAAATGGTCTCGCTTCGGTTGCACACGCTTCTCGCCCAGCCGGCTACAGCCTCTTTGTAAGCAGCTAATTGAAAAATGTCGTTTTGGATGCACGCTCCGGATGCTGTGAAGTGGTTCGTATAGAACACACGAACCACAAGTGACTGTTGTAGCGGGCACAGAGTGGATCCATCATGATTGTTTACGAAAGGTAGGACAAAGTCACTGCTGATGCTCTTGGCAGCGAGTATTGGGAGCAGACGTGAAGCAACCGCTTGAATCGGCAACAGGGCCGACATCCTCCCACCCTTTAACGCACAAGTTCTTGATCCAAAAATAGCTCGATCTCTCGGCTTAAAAAAGCAAGCCAGGAAATCAGGGAAGCCCTGTGTTAGGCCCACATTGCTACATGCCTTCTCCCTAGCTCATATCGATACCGACGTGCGCAACGGTGAACGATTCCTAATATGATGCGCCGCGAGGCGGCATGTGGACTCCGAGAGCCCACAGTCCTCTCACGGACCATCGGGGCCGACCTCGCAAAACTGCCACTGCTGGCAGCATCCGAACGTGCGCATCGCTTGCTGCAGCTCGGCGGTAGTCGGCTGTGATCGGCGCTCACCTGCCGCCGCCTCGGTCCACGGAAGGCCCACCTGCTCCACCTGCGCCCATGGCGCACATGAGAGCGGCTCGCGCATCCGCCAGGCTGGCTGGGCGCTGGCCTCCTTGTGCGCCTGCTCGAACTGAGCGAGGGTGCGCAGGTGGTGCGAGATGACGAATCGCTTGGCGTTCATCGCTCCGTATGTCGCGTCACGCATCGCATCACGCACAGAGACGAGGCTCACCTGCGGCCGGTGGGTTCGGGTTAGGGCTAGGGTCAGGGCTCGGGTTCGGGTTCGGGTTTGGGCTAGGGTTTGGGGTAGGGTTTGGGTTTGGGTTCGGGGTAGGGTTTGGGTTTGGGTTCGGGGTTGGGGTAGGGGTAGGGAGACGAGGCTCACTGGCGGCCGGTCGGTGCTGTTGTGCCCGAGAGCATAACCAAGAGTCACATCAGAGTAGCCGCAGTCCCAATGGGCCTTTGGGCTGGCTTGCGAGGCACGCCCGGCGGCGACGAGGGCGTGCAGCGAGGCGGACGAGCGCATCCAACCCGCAAGGTCGGCGCCCATGGCCGTCATCGCACCGACGACGAAGGGGAAGGGCCCCCTGCTCTTCTTCTGATCTCGAGGGCAGCCGTGCACGTGAGCGTGCGCAGCCCCTGTGGGGTTGTGGGCCCATCCGCAGTGCTTCCATGCGCGCGGCAGAAAGGAATCGTACTGCACGTACCCTACGTACGCATTGCGCAGCGGCGCGAGTGGTCGCAGCAGCGCGAGCAGCCCGCCCACATCCACGTACGAGTCGTCATCCGCCTTAGCGTAGAAGCGAGCGCCCGGGAAGGCATGCACCGCGTGCGGGAACCACGCGAAGAGCTTGTCGATGCACGAGAAGATGCCGCCGCGCTCGCCAAAGTCACTCGCGTCGATGAATTCCAGGTCCCTGTGCGCCGCGTGCTCCGCCTGCAGCGACTGCTCCATGGTCTTGAGGCCGCGCCGGCCCATGACGAAGCGCACGAGCGCCGTATCGCTCGAGGGCACCGTGGACAAGTAGGTGCGCCGGATCCAGTCTCGAATGTGCGGAGTGCGCGGGTTGGAGATTATCCCGAGCACGAGCAGCCGCGAGTACTGAGCCTCGACAGTGCTTGGTGCTACCGCGCTGCCGCCCTCGTCGCGGAACGAAGCACGCTGCCGCCGCCTTCCACGCCGCTTGCGCCAGCGCCGCACAAGGGTCTCGGTGCGATTGAGCAAAAATAGTGTCTCCGCCATCGCGCTGTGAGTCGCCTTCAGCGTCGACTCGATCGTGTTCAGATGTAGAGCCGATCCCATGTTTACGCGTGAAGTCGAGCGCGCCTCCGCGGGCGCGTCGATACCATAGCGACAGTGGCCTCCGTGCTTGGGGGTCCGGAGTGTGTGCGCGCGTTGTGTTGAACAGCAGCAGCAGCGTTACTTTGGGAAGGGGCCCGCAAGCGGGGCGCCGGGAAGGAGATGAACGTGTGAATGCTGAATGGCCGAGCCTCTTCTAGACAGTTTTGCCCACGGATCCACATACCCGACCGTCTGTGGACACGTTTCTTCACAGGACTCAGCTCTCAGTACTCAGAGGGCGTCAACGCCCTGTCGACTGTTTGGACTGAACGCCTTCAGAGCTCCTGCCGCGACGCCCGTTTTGCCATGCGCTTCTGCGCGTGCTCCTGGACCCATCTGCGCATTTGGCCGCGCTCAAACTCCCGCGCCCATCCAATGTCGGGGTAGTCCACGTCGGCCGGGTCCGAGAACATGAGGTCGATGTGGTGGGCGCCATTGGGGAGGATGATGGCGAAGATCGAGTCCGACAGGTTTGTCAGAACGCCGCCGCCGTGCCATGGGTCCTGCAAGCCGTTGGAGAAGACCAGATTGGAGCTGCCGGCGATGCGCTTGCCGCCGAGCGCGACGCGGGCCCACTCGGGGCGGGGCGTGACGCTCCACTCCGGGCAAGCTCCCGCCGACCAGTCGGAGCAGTTCTGCTTCGGGTAGAACGTGCCGTTCGGGCAGTAGAACATGTCCTGGTCGGTGCCTTGTGTAAAGGGCTGAGTCATCTCGGTGCACCACTGATAACCCCAGTCGCCCACACACCGATCCGCAGGCCCCTGCTCTGTGAGCGTGAGCCGCGGCTGGACGGGCCTCGGCAAGGCGCCTTGGGGTGCCCCTTGGGCCCTCCGGCGCGGTGGCGACGTCATCTTGCGAGGACGGCGCGCCTCAAGCTCCAGCTGGCCAGTGATGTCGAAGCATCTCTGGTCGCCCGTGTTGTTGTACTGCACTGCCACCGCCGCGCGCACCGCCTCAAAAAGGGCACGGTCCCCATCCTTCTCGGCGTCCACCTTGGCGAGGTGCGAGCACGCCACCCGCACCGGCCAGGGGGGCAGTAGCGAGTCTCCATGCATCAGATAACTGCTGGCGAACGGGTAGTTCCCCATCGCCATGTTCGCCCAGGGTCCCTCGGCCCACTGGAGGATCGAGTATGGGTCGTCGGACGTGGCGTCGCGCGGACGAACGGGCTTGCAAGTGCGGAACGCCTCGGTCAACAGCTGGCGGCCGTCCGGCGTCTGACCAGCTCCGAGAATCCGAGGCCAGGCGGCCTTGAGATTGGTCTTACAAGCGTCCGTGCTCCCGCCCGCCGCCGACGCGTCGAAGGTGACGCCCTGGTTGAACGCATTGTAGTCGTACGGCGGGTGCAGCCCCGAGAACGACCAAACGGGCGCCGAGGCGGCGATCACGCCGTCAATGGCGTTCGGGTAGTGAACGCGGAACCAAGAGCCGAGCATGCCGCCGTAACTGCCGCCAAAACCGACGAAGGCGGACTCGGCCGCACCCCACTGCTCACGCAGGTGGTCGATCAAGTAGGCCATGTCGGCCATCGCCTGCTCCATCGTGAGGAAGCTCATGCAACCAGGCGTGTTCGGCGCGTAGGGCATAGACATGCCATAGTAGCGGTGCTCACCGAATACCAACATCGCACCAAACTCGGCCGCGCTCTCCCACATGAGGCCAGTGTGATTGACGTAGAGCTCGACGTTGTCCTCGTTGCCAAAGTAGAAAAAGATCGGGCCGTGGCCTTCGCGGTCCCACCATTGCTGGTTGATGAAAAAGCGCTGCTGGAAGGTTGTGTGCGAGGCGTCTCCAAGTGGTGATGCCCAGTTGAAGTGGTCGATCTGCTGCTCGAGGTAGTGGACTGTACAGTTGACCGTGGATGGGCAGCCCTCCAAGCGCCCTTGCACCCGGGGAAAGGCGAGGCGGCGCTGAAGATGGCAAGGTGTGCCAGCATATTCACAACTCGATTCGCGGCCGTTACCGGTACGTGTTTGTCCCGGCTCCCCGCGGTGTCTTTTTAACGGTACAAGTACAGTACAGTACTTGTACCCCCCCGCGGGCTGTTCCCGTATTGTACGGTATTCCAACTTCTCGGCCCCAAACTCGGCTCCTTCCCCACAGCACGCTGTGGCGGCTCGGGCATTGACGCTTCTGTCCACTTGTTATTGAGAGAGTCGATTACCCCCCTTGAGAGGACAGAGGAGAGGTATTTGCTCGACAACCCCACACCCTGACGCATACCGTTGCGACCTCTTCTCACTTCTGAATCGGCCGCTCGTGTGTGGGCAACAGGCGGCCCGACTCAGGCGTCAGCCGTCACAGGTCCCGGTGGCTCAGGTGTACGCTGATATCAATGGGTTTATAATCATCTATGCGGCGGCGGCGATGTGGCGGCGGCGAGTATGTTAACGAGTATGACCCAATGACAGTCGGCCTGCTGACTTCCTACTTTAGTACTGGACTGGCGCGACGCGGCCTGACGCAAACCGAACTGCTACATGTACATGAACATGTGTACCGAGCTACTAAGAACTAACAAAAGAACACTTGTGCGCTGCCGCGGGGACGCGGCAAAAGGACGCGGCCTGACCTACTTCACGCGGACCGACATGCACTTCACGATAAATTCCTCTGTGCAGACTGCCTAGGATCATGCGCACCACGCCGATTGCGCGTAGCTTGCGGCGTAGCGCAGGTCACACGCGCGATATGCCTCGTGCGACCGTGCCAAACACAATAGTGCAATCAACCGATTCAATCAACCGAATCTCTCCACCCGCGGGCAGCCTTGAACCCCAGGCACGCACGCGACCGTCTCGTACATGGGAATCCAGCGCTCTTGCTCGACAATAGATCGCATCTCGACGGTCTCGCACCCACAGTGACGATTGCCTGGGTGCCAGACAACGTCCGAACGAGTGCCGTGCGGCGGAGTGAGGCATCGAAGCCGATCAGGCACTCCACCACGGCGAGCATCGCCGTGCCCGTAGCCGCCAATATCACTTGGGGGGCAGAGTAATGGGTGCGGATCCACGTCGCACATGACGGCTTCCCGGTTCGGTCGAACTCGCAGCAGGCAGAGCGGCAGGGGGACGATGCTTATGTTCAAGCGAGCTCGGCTCAGGTGTGCACAGAGCGCATATTCGGAGGTGAGTGCTTTGTCGGCAAAGATGAAGGGGTCGTCGCTGGCATGTTGAATTTCGAATTGAGGAGCCAAAGTATTGAGCATCAAATGCCCGGGGCCGAGAGCGAAGCGATCGTTGACGCCACCCCAAAACTGGCTGTTCGGAAAGGCGATCTGCTGCGTACCCGCCATCATCTCCAAGGTCCTCGTCCACGGGAACGGAGTCATCGGTGCCATGTCCAGTCGAGTGAAGCAGACGTAAGCGTACTCTCGGTTCATCTGACGCTGGTGCGCCTGCACAAGGCGACCGACCTGCGAACACACGCAGCGGGCGTCTCAGCGAAACCGGGGTGCCTATGCTGAACATGCGAGGCGGAGCTTGGAGCTTCATGCCACACACACCTCGCGCATACTGTAGCGCTCGCGGTAGGTGTTCATGAGCTGCCGAATGGTATAGCCGCTGTAATTCTGTAAGCGCGATGCAAGCGCGAGATCTGTCAACCTCGCTTCCCTTCAGGCGGCAGCAGAGGCGGCCTTCATAAGGGCGCCGGCGGAGCCCTGGTTCAAAAGGCGATGGCGTACGTGGAAGCGGGCGCTCACGTCACATCGTGCTCTCTGCCCGAAGCGATAGCGGCGATCGATGTCGGCTTGAACTTCGACCTGGACACGACAAGGGGTGAGGTACCTTTGAAGAGTAGCACGGCCACAAGCAACATCTGGAAACAGAAGACCCTGGCAGGACGCATCGATGGGTCCACGAATCGGCATCGATGGGTTCTGAGGCATCGTCGGAATCTTCGGGTTCTGAGGGTCTCGAAGAGGCGTTGGATCAGAGCCCTCGTAAATGTCTGCACCGGTGAGACCATGGACAAATACATCTACACCTCCTGCGTGGCGCAGGGGCACGAGCAGATTGGTGCGGATGCTGCGTGCCACAAGGCCGATCGAGCGCACAGCGCCAAAGAAGCCGACGGCAATGTGCCCCATGGTTGAGCTGCAGCCTGGGGTACTCGCATCCTGATCTCGCGAAGGACGGGGCCTTGTACGAACCGTAGCTCCGGCGTCGACGAGACAAGATTTTGCTGACCAAGTTCCCTCGCCGTCACAACGGCACTTGGACACGGTTCCAATTGGAGGATAGCCGCACAGAAAAGAGACGCCAACTTCCTTGCAGTAGAATCGACCACGGCACTTGTCGGTCCAGAGGATGCCGTCGCGGCAGCCATAAGTGACGCCCGCGATGCACGCCATTCGGCTGTGCTGCTCCTCAAGAACGGCCGCGCAATGACCCAGGGGTACAGTTGTACTCTCTGCCCGCAGGTTGGAGGGAGCGACGTCACCGGCACCTCGATGGCGTCGCTCCATGGGCAGCATTAGGACCGAGTTTTGGGGCGGCGCAAGGAAGACTCCCGCCGAGAGTCTCAAAGCTCCGCATTGGAACTTTGACTTGGACCCCCTGTCGCGAACGCCCGTCGGAGTGAGGGCAAGTATGGATTCAGTAGGAATCCTAAAGTAGCGAGAAATAGATCTCCAACTCTGCAGCCTGCAACCGGTTCAAAAACACCTGGGGGCGCCGTGACCGCGCGGTTCCCGCCATGGTGTGAATGTATGTGTGTGAATGTGAATGTGTGTCTGTGTGACTTCTAACACAAGGGACACACGGGATACACGGATCGTCGCGTCTGTCGTGTTAACGTTCACGGATCGCACAGACGACAGAGCTGTCGGTTCAAAAACGCCGCCTTTCGGCCTATTTCCCCGCCTATCTTGCTATTCACCTATATACGCAACACCCCGGTTCAATCGAGTTCAAAAACACCAGGGGGAGCCGGGACACACACGTTTCACACACAGATGCGCCACCGGTTGATACACCTCGCAAAATTTCGACCCTCGCAGGCGTCCCGTCGATTCAAATTCCCACAAGAGAGAAGAAGTTGAGAGAGGGCCACAGACATGGCTCGCTCGCCTTGTGTCCCCTGAGTGGTGATGACTCTACCTCGTTCCCCCGGTCGGTCCAACAGCGGTGGGAAGCTCTCCCACCCTAGCACCCCGGCGACTCCACTTGCCGGGGCCTCGCCAAGCGAATCAGTCATGAACGTGGCCTATTTCACTGATGTGGAGGGCAACTGGGAGTACCTGGCGAGTTTCGTGGCCCAATCGGAGGCGCTGAAGCGTGACGGCGATAACGAGGACGGCTCGATGCGGCTGCAGCTCAACGACGGCTGGCGCATCGTCTTCGGTGGCGACTCGTGTGACAAGGGCGGCGTTGTGGGCGGTTCGGTGCGCGTGGTACGAACACTTGTGAGGCTGAAGAAAGAGTATCCAGACCGCGTGACCCTCCTCCTCGGCAATCGCGACCTCAACAAGATGCGCATCACCTCCGAGCTCGCCGATGAAGCAGAGCTTGAATGCGCGCACCTGGACGAGATTCCCGGCCCGTACTGGGTACCTGAGAAGAACCGGGTCTCGCCGAAAATGTACCTAGAACTGCTCGCGAGCAAAGAGCTCGCGAGCAAAGGAGCACCTGCCGAGGATCCGCCGCCGACGGCCGAGCAGCTGGACGCGCAGCTCTGGAAATACAACACGCCTTGGAATCGGCTGTGCTGGATGCTCAAGGACACCATGGGCTCGGCCGGCGAGGAGGAACGCCGGCGAAAAGAACTGGAACTCCTTCATCCGAAGGAGGGGACGCCGACGGACGATCGCGTGGTGGCGTCGTTTGTCGAGTCGGTGCAGGAGGGTGGCTTCATGCGCGAGTACATCAAGCTCGGCCAGCTCGCGGAAGTCATCGACGGCACCCTCTTTGTGCATGGCGGCCTCGTGGGCACGGGGTGGGCCGGCGGAGCGACCGATTGCCTCGGCTTCGTTCCCGGCCAGAATCAACGCATTGACGACGTGCAAGATTGGGTCCAGGCGTTGAACGAGTGGAAGGAAAAGCAGGTAGACGAGTGGGAGAACCAGCCGAAGTGGTCGGTGCGCCCCGAGAAGCCATCGTACGACGCCGGCAAGCGCGGCGGCAACGAGCTGATGAATTATTGCGTGAATGGCTCGCCGCCGAGCGTGGTGGTTGGGCGCCATCTGGAGCCTGAGGGCATGCCTCGGCCGCTCGAGCCGGCGCTGTGCAGCAAGCTGCGCGCGTGCGGCGTGTATCGCATGGTCCTCGGGCACACGCCGCACGGCAACTGCCCGACCATGATTCGATGCGGTGACGAGAGCTGCCCCTTCCTGGTCGCCATGGTGGACACGAGCTATTCCGACATGAGGGCCGCCGACAATCGCGGCACCGCCGTCTCCACCCTCGACGTGATGAAGGATGGCACCATCCGCGTGCGCGGCCGACTGCCGCAATCGGTCGAGGGCGGGGAGCGCATAGAGTACGAGATGTCGCCCGACCCGCTCCAGATGCGCTACGAGCTCGTGGGCACCATGCAGCCTGCGAATGAGCCCGACAACACGCCGACCGCCAACCGGCGCTTCGTCAAGGCGCGCTTCGCACAGAGCGACCGGTATCTGCTTTGCCACGTGGACGGCTTCAAGGTGGAGTACTCGACGATGTCCGACGCTGAGGCGCGCAAGCTCTTCAAGGTGCAGGAACCACCGCCGTCACCAGTCACTCGGAGGGGAAGTCTCAGAGTGAGCACGGAGTGGATGGTGTTTGACGACGACGAGGGCTTGTTGGAGAACAAACCGTACTTGATAGACGAATTGTTCTCTTTAGTCGACTCCAACCGTGACGGCACTATCGAGGCCGCGGAGCTCAAGGGCGCCCTGGAAACCAACTCTTCGGTGCGTGGCATTTTTACGGCTTTAGCCGGAGTTGGCAAGGACTCCAATCGGTTGCTGGAATGTTTGGAGCGCGACGGCCCTTTCAACAAGCTCAAGGTCATGGACTTTTTCGAGCTCGGGGTTGTTGAAGCAATGACACCAGTTACCAGGGGCAGACCTCCGATAAAAACCAGCCGTTCGGGTCGGTGGGTCCTCGGCATCGACCCCGCTGACCCTCTCGGCGTCGTGGCCGAGGAGCAGCCGAAGGCAATTGAGGAGACAGCCACACCCGTGCCGTCGGCGCTCCCGTCCGAGCCGTTGGAGCTCCCCCCCGTAGTCCCCGCGAGCTGGTGGGGGGGGCTGCTCCAGCGCTTCGACCTGTGGGTCCTCAAACTCACAGCATGGTATCTGCTCCGGGTCCGCCACAAGAAGCTCGAGCAGATGATCAAAGAGCTCCAGGGTGAGGCGCCGCCGCCCATGTAGCCAGGTCGTGATCGAGTCGCTCTGCCCCCCCCCCCCTGGATGGGGAGTGGCACCAAACAAGGTGAAGAGAGTCCTGGTACCAAACAAGGTGTCTGGACCGGGGTGAGGGTGGAAGGAAGCCTATTGTACCTTCCATGGCCATGCCACGTGGTTGGGAAAGATCACTACTCGTGCGGAGAGGCCCTGGAGTGTTGAAACTGTGGTGCCTCGCTGTGGGATGCAGCGCTGCCTTTGCAATAAGCTTGCGAGGGGTCCGCGACGCGCGCGAGGATCCCAATTGCAACCATGAACGAGTCTGCACGCTGGAGCATGGAATGAAGTGCAGTCGTGTGTCCTGAGATCTGTGCTGTGTTCAGGTATGCGTGCAATGTGGGTCTCCTCGTTGGGGTGACACGTGCGTCAGCAATGTGCGACCGTGAATGACCACTCGTCATTGAATTCCTTGACACTTGACCGTCGTGTCGCTTCTTTCATTGAAACTCATTGAAGGACCCAGGGTCGTCGCGCATCGTGCGAAGCGACGATCGACCTGGCTGTTCGCGTTAGAAAGGTTCTCGCCTCTGATAACGTTCACACGAATCTTCACAGCCGATGTTCGTGCCTGCGGGGTCGCGTCTTTGCGTGGTTGCGATGCTGCACATGCCGCTTCGATTCCACACATCGAATGGTCCATCTCAGCACGGAATCACGCGTACCGCGCGCCGCGGCCGACGACTCGGGTCGGCGGTCATCTCCGAGCGGCTCTCAGGCGACCTGATGTCGCGAGGCTACTTTGCGGCGGAGATTTTGGTGGGCACGCCACCGCAGCGCTTCTCGCTGATTGTGGACACGGGTTCGTCTATCACTGCGCTGCCGTGCGCCGAGTGCTCGAGCTGCGGAGAGCACGCCAACCCACGGTTCCGTCCGGCGGCCTCACGCACCTTTGAGCCCGTTGGCTGCGGCGAGCGCGACTTTGGGTGCACCAGTTGCCAGGGAGGCGCGTGCGCGTACCATGTGGTGTATCAGGAGGGCTCGTCGTACTCGGGCTACTTGGCCACGGACGTCGTGCACCTCGGCGCCGGCGGCGCGTGCGCGGCGCTGCGCATCGCCTTTGGATGTGCGACCGTTGAGTCTGGTCACTTTCGGTTCCAGCAAGCCGACGGCATCATGGGGCTCGCGTCGTCGCGGCACCTGTCGTCTCTCGAGGCGGCGGCGGAGATGAGCGGTGGCAGCGGGCGCGGGCGCCCGCCACGGCAGGGCGCCCTCGTGTCCGCAACCGACGCGGAGAGCGATGGCGACGGCCGCTCCCTCTTGCGTCTCCTCTCGGGCGGCGGCCGCGCCGACGGAGGACAGCACGGCATAGCGATGGCCTCGTCGTCCACGAGGAAGGCGACAGCCGCAGCCAGCAGCACCGGGGAGCCTTCACAGCAGCACCGGGGAGTTCACCGCAGCACCGGGGAGCCTTCACAGCAGCACCGGGGAGTTCACAGCAGCACCGGGGAGACCGACACGGCTCTGGATTCGAGCGTCGACCGAATGCTCACCGCGGCGCGCTCGCCGACCGTCCTTGAGGCTCTGGTTGCTCAGGGCCTGGTTGCCGACGGCTTCTCCCTCTGCATCGGGCGTGGGACGGGCCACCTGAGCTTTGGCCTGCCGCGGGCCTGGCAGGCAGGGCGGCGCGGCGCGGTCGGCACCGCCGATGAAGGCGCCTTGCTCAACGGCAGCACCATCCCTCTCAACGGACGCACGACGCCTGGATCGCAGCACGATGCCTCGCCACGGCCGTTACGGCCGTTGGGGCCTCCGCCTTTTGCGCGCCTTGAGCCCATGTGGGCACGCGCCGAGAGTGGAGCGTACTACTCGGTCGGCGTGCGTGGCCTGCGCTATGGCGACCGGCCGATTGGCTCTCGCCCCACCTCCACCATCATCGACTCAGGCACCACTTTCATGTGTGCATGCCCTCGGCCGTTGATTGCCACTGATGACCTGCCGTGCATGCATGTGCTCACCACAGCGCCTCGCCCCCACAGGTACATGCACTCGGCCGCGTTTCGGCCCTTCCTCGATGCGTTGCGGGACGCCTTGGCGGCATGCGAGGGCTTCGGGGAGGCGATCGCACCAGCCGATGAGTTCTGCGTGCGGCGTTCGACCAGATTGCAATCTGGCTCCGAGGCCTCGGGAGCGAAGCCGAGCGACGAGGTGACCGGTACAGCGCGTGACCGCAGCGTTCACGGCAGCGACAGCAGCAGCGACAGCAGCAGCGGCAGCAGCGACAGCAGCGGCAGCAGCAGCAGCAGCCCGGCAGATGCGGCGGCAACGGAGGAGGAGTCGGAGGCACGGAGACTGCAGCAGGAGCAGGAGATGGAAGCTCACCGACAGCTCGATCGGTGCTTCGCGCCCATTCGCGTCGATCTCGCCGACGGCGGCACCCTCTCGATGAGTCCCTCGACCTACTTTTACGCGGGCGAGCGTACGGGCGAGTGGTGCGCGGGCGTCTTTGACAACTACGAGGATGGGATGGTGCTCGGCACCGTCAACTTGATCGATCGGCTCGTCATGTTTGACCGCGAGCAAGGGCGGGTGGGCTTCGCCTCCACAGACTGTGACCGGTTCGATCCGAGCTCGCAAGAGGAGGAAGCAGCCGACGTGGGGCAAGGGGCGGCGGCGCACGCGCACACTCACTCCACCAGCCACACTGAGCCCGCCATTGCCGCTAGCGCCGCCAGTACCGCCAGCGCACTGCCGAGCCGTCGCATTCTCAAACCGACCGGCGTGCCCGGAAGCACCGTTTCGAGCCTGGGTTGTACTACGGGCGCCGGACGCCTGGTCGCCGGTGCAGCGCTGCACGGCGGGCTGAGCGATCAGCTGGACCCCGAGCACCCCATCGGCGCGAGCGCCTCTCTGTCTCTGATGGGGTGCTCGAGCTGCCTGTCACGACCGGCTGGTACGCCTCCCGGGCTGCTCCTGCTGCTGCTTGTGCTCGTGCTGGCCGCCGCCGCGCTCGCCGCAGCGCTGGCAGCCCTCCAATGGTCCTGTCGCCGTCGAGGCGCGAGCTTCCAAATTAGGACACGCCGCTCGTGGATGCCAAATTTGGAGCGGGGTAGCCGAGTCCACAGCTGGTGGCGCCATGTGCCCGCTACAGCGCCATCCCTCGCCTGGCTTCCGCCCGTGCACGGCCGGCGCCACGGCGCAGTCGAGGGTGAGCCGCAGTGCCTCGACTTGAGCACTGGGCTCGAGCAGCCCTCGATGGAAGAGCTCTATGGGCTCGATGAGGAGGAGGAGGAGGACGCTGGAAGCGTCGCCGGCAGCGACCACTGCTTGCTGAGCGAGGCTGAGCGCGGGCCGCACGGCAAGGGAGGATGGGAACAGTAGCAGAGCTGCAAACGGAAACGAGAGGCACGAGGATGTAAGGATGGTGCGGGAAATCGGTGCAATCCCTGATGGCCTGATCAGGGTCACCGATTTCCCGCGTCCTCTCCGAGGGCGTAGCTCATCAAGCGTAATCACCCGGTGTACGGTAGGCGAGTAATCGACGTGCGCCGTGCGGTGATGTCAGTGAAACGCGAATCAGTATCGTATCGACTCTCCTACGAATATAACGCCGCGCTCGCACCTCGCTGTAAGGATCACGCCCGGTGCGGTGAGGCCCATAGTGTTTACTGTTACTCGATACTACTATGTTACTGTGTCGTGTAGTTGGCTTCAGCGCGGACCGGCTCCTTACGCCGGTTACGGTATTAGCCCCCGCTTACGTAATGCGCGTTCTCTCGCCTGCCTGGCACGCTTGAACGCATCGTTGAGTACCTTGCTGCTACCCATGGTCTCGTTTGCCGCGAGTTGGATGCCTGAGGTTTGCAGCTGCATCAATCGTTGCTGCGCCTGGTACGCTTCGCTGTCTCTCCAGTTGACAGCCTTGGCCTCGCCAGAACCATCGTTCTCTATCGTGAACCAATCAGGCGGGTAGTAGTCACGGAACTCGAACCCCCGCTTGAGGGAGTGCCACCAAGGGAGCTCTGGGTTGATGATGTGTGTCGGCGCAATGACGCGCCCTCTCGGTAGGCGGGCGAGGAAGGCAGCCCACCAGCCAAGCGTGCTCGGCCCAATGACGAGGGCGTCACATCCCCGCAGAATGGCCAGGTCGACGTGTGGATCAGCAGACGGAGAGAAGAATAAGTTCTGCGCCAAGGAGTCGAAATGCTGCCGCGCCAGGGCCATGTCGTCCGAATTGTTTCCCATCGACCCGCCTGCCGTGACGACGAAGCCGACCCTTGGGCCTGGCATTTCCGGTCGTCTGCCGCCACCTGTTAGGTTCTTCGCTAAGTAGCTCATCGCACTGCGGTAATACTCCCAGGACGTGTTTGCGTACAGTCCGGCGTACTCCTTGTCGAGCTTGTCGCCTAGCCGCACCTGCACGCCAATCAAGAAGTCGGCAGACAGATCATGGCGAGCCCTGCGGAGGAGATCATCTGCTGCCAGCTGCGTTGCTGGCTCGGGGGCAAACGAGTGCTGAAGGATGGTCGTCGCAATCGACCGCGAGTATTTGAAGCTCTGGAAGTAGCCCATCATCTCGACGATGCCAACCGTGCAGCCCTCGGGCGGCCGACGCACCCACGCTTTCAAGCTGGATATCATGCTCTCTGAGAACGCGTTCGAGCGCTCGTCGGCTACGGTCAACATGCAGGGCAGGCAGCGACTAACTGTGCTGGTATCGGCCCTAGGAAAGAAGTAGTCGAGCAGATCACGCAGCTGGTCTCGAAGTCTGGTCGAGGTGCCCAGGTGCTCCAGCTCACCAGGTCGTACCCAGGGCAGGCCTTCTAACACTGGCACGAGCTTCGCAACGCGTGGGTACCTTTCGAAGAGCTCCTTCGCAGGCACCTGGACCTTTGCCGGCAAACGAAGAGAGAACGATTCGGTCGGGGCCAACGCGTTCAGCGTCGACATCGTTCCCAAGAGCGCGGCCGCTTCAAAGAGCAAGTTACCGGTGCGCCCCGTCCACCTCATCGTCACAAAGACCTTCTGCAAGGCTGGCTGGCTCGCAGGATCCCTGAAAATCCTGCTGGTGTTGAGCACTGTCGCATTCTTGAGGAGCGCGCTGCAGGCTGCCCGATCCTCGATCGTGGCTCGGCGCTCCTCAGCGTCGGCTAGGACCTCCTTCAAAAACTTGTAGG